>Ga0326727_10004864_pt1 | contig 39386 bp, 20 predicted proteins | sample MB2enrmetagenome_FD_207643 | JGI IMG/M metagenome (GOLD analysis project Ga0326727, IMG submission 207643) | Lab enriched peat soil microbial communities from McLean, Ithaca, NY, United States - MB29MY | ecosystem: Environmental > Terrestrial > Soil > Wetlands > Peat | place: USA: New York...
TCTGGTGCAGATGATCCGCGACGAAGCCCATCGCTTCGCCGTAACCTTCCATCGCAAGCGTCGCCAGATCCGCGACCGCGCCACCGAGCTACGGGAAATCCCCGGCGTAGGAGAATCTACCACCCGCCGCCTGCTGGAACATTTCGGCAGCCTCCAAGCCGTAAAGCAAGCCGATGTGGCGGCGCTGTCGGCGGTAGTAACCAAATCTCAAGCCGAAGCCATCCTTGAACATTTTCGGAACGCAGGTCTTAGGTTTTAAGTCTTAGGTCTTAGCTGTCAGCTCTCAGCTTTCAGCTTTCAGTCCCTACCAACTTTGTCACCCTGACCCTGAGCGCAGCCGTAGGGGAAGGACCTGCTTTTTGGCCCTCTTAAACGCGGTGTGCGCACAGGCCACCCGTCGGCGTACAATTCCAATCGTAGCTCGTGATCGCGATCGAGCGGGAGGGTCCCCATGCCCGTGTACGACTACGTCTGCAACGATTGTCACAAAGACTTCGAAGTAATCCTCACTCTCAAGGAACACGATGTACAGGTGAAATGCCCGAAGTGCGGCAGCAAGAATGTGGAGCAAGAGGTGACCGCGTTCTATGCCGTGACCGGGAAGAAGAGTTAAGCAAGAATTGAGGCAAGAAGCCAGGCCCGGAATAACCAAGTAGTGCTGCGCTATGATGTTGGCGGGCTTGTTGTGCCCTATTCCTCACATCATTGTCATCCTGAGAGAATCGAAGGACCCACTTCTAGCTAGCGCCCCTCCACAAGTTTCGTCGCTCGAAACGACTTCATCGCAATCTGATTGGGTTGCATGCCGACGGGGATGATGGTCAGCAAGGAATATTCCGAGGGCTCGAATTTCTTCTTCGGAGTGCGTTTCTGAATCACGACCAGATCTCCGGACCCGGAGTCGAGCACTAGCAGATAATTCTGATTCTGCGAGAGCGCAAGCGCATCGGGATGAGTGCCTACCGGCAGATAGGCGATGATCCTGCCCAGGTCGATATCATAGACCGCGATGTTATTCGATCCGAAGTTAGAGATATATAAGCGCGAGTTATCGACCGATACCACGCCGCGTGTAGGCTGGGTGCCGATCAGATAACTGCCCGATACTTCGTTCGCCGTGGTCTCGATCATGGACATCGTGCCAGCCTCGAAGTTGAAAGCAGCCAGTTCTCCACCGTCAGGTTTCAGCGCCAGACTGACCGGAGATTTTCCGACGTCGAGAAGCGTCAGCAGCTTGTCGTTCTGCGTTTCGTTCTTAAGAGCGATGCTGGCAACCTGCCCCGATCCCGAACAAGAGACAAACGCCTTGCTGGAATCCGGCAGGATGGCGATGTCTTCAGGCTGAATGCAGATATTGATGGCGGAACGCACGGCCAGCCGCGCGGTGTCAATGATGGAGACCGAGTTGTCGGCGCGATTGCTGACCACAACGGTTGCGCCATCGGGCGAGACGCGGGCAAGTCCGGGACTTCCGCCGACACGGAGCGTGGCCGCGACCGTGCGGCGGTCGAGATCAATAACTGAGACATTGTCGGAGCCGGAGTTAGCGACATAGCCGCGGCGTCCGTCGGGAGAAACGTCGATGAAATAAGGACGCCCATAGACGCCGATGGTGGCGACGACTTTATTCTGCTCGGCGTCAATCACGCTGACATTCGAAGAGCCCGTGTTGACGACGTAAACCTCGTTGCGTTTCGGATTCGCCGTGATCCCGGTAGGTTCAATGCCAACCTGCAAAGTGCGAACCGGGCGAAAGCTGCGCAGGTCGATAACGGTGACCGTGTTGCTCTTGCCATTCGTTATATAAGCGTACTCGCGGTAAAGCGGGCCGTAGGCGGGGAGAGCGCGTTCGTGAAAATACCACCAGCCGGCAGCTAGGACGAGCGGGACGAGGACGGCGAGCAGCAGGAATTTTCTCAAGGGCGCGTTGGCCTCGCTAGAAGGCGGGAAATTCTAGAGATCGATGAAATCTCATTTGAGTTTGAAAGTACATTCGACATCGAATTGTGTGGCTACCGGCTTGCCGTCTTTGGTCGCAGGTTCGAACTTCCATTGGGAAACCGCATCGATCGATCTCTTGTCGAGCGCTTCGGAAAGGCTGTTTACAACCTTGGGGTCTTTGATCTGGCCATCCCGCATCACAATAATCTTGAGTCTAACCGTGCCCTCAATTTTCGCCTTACGGGAGGCATCGTCGTACGCGGGGCATGGTGAATAGATAGCGCGAGGCGGCGTGATTCCGCCGGGTCCGCTCGGGAGGGGCTTTTCGTTTTGGCAGAGCAGGGGTGATGGTGGGATTACGCAAACCAAAGCAGCTGCAACGGAGAGCAGTGAATTAAGTTTCATCGGATCACTTCGCAGCTTCGGCATGAACCTGGCTTGACTTAGGAATCGTCCGTCCCAACACCGCCGCGATCTGCCGGACCTGCACCATGAGCGCGTCGAACTGGTCGGGGAACAGCGACTGCATGCCATCTGACAGCGCGCGGTCGGGATCGTGGTGAACTTCTACGATCAGGCCGTCGGCTCCCACGGCGACGGCGGCGCGGGACAGTGGCGTGACTTTGTTGCGCTTGCCGGTGCCATGGCTCGGATCAACGACGATGGGCAGATGGCTAAGCCGCTGGACGGCGGGCACCACGCTGAGGTCGAGCGTGTTTCGGGTGTGATCGGCGAAGGTGCGCACTCCGCGCTCGCAGAGGACGATGTTGTAGTTGCCCTCGCTCATAATGTATTCGGCGGCCATGAGAAATTCTTCGAGCGTGGCCGAGATGCCGCGCTTCAGCAGGACGGGCTTGTGGGCTCGTCCGGCACGCTTAAGCAGAGAGAAGTTCTGCATGTTGCGGGCGCCGATCTGGATGACATCGGCGTATTGGTCGACCAAGTCGAGCGATTCGTAATCCACGGCTTCGGTGACCATGAGCAGGCCGAAGCGGTCGCGGATCTCCGCCATAATCTTCAGTCCTTCTTCGCCCATGCCTTGAAAAGAATAAGGAGAAGTTCGGGGTTTGTAGGCGCCGCCGCGGAAGAATTGGGCTCCGGCGCGGGCGACGCGCTCGGCGATTTTGAATGCCTGATCGCGACTCTCGATGGCGCAAGGCCCGGCGATAATGGCCAGGCTGGGGCCTCCGATGGTGACGGACGAAGCGGGAAACTTGATCACCGTGTTATCGGGCTTGGTGTCGCGGCTGACCAGTTTGTAGGGCTTGGTGACGCGGATGACTTCCTGCACGCCGGGCATTTCTTCCAGCGAGCCGGGTTCGACTTCGCCCTGGTTGCCGGTGATGCCGATGGCGGTGCGCTGCGCTCCGGGCATGGAGTGGGCGCGGTACCCGAGCGCTTCGATTTTCTGGCAGACGGCGCGGACCTGCTCTTCCGTGGCCTGCGCTTGCATGACGACCAGCATAGGCAATATCCCGAACTGCTTCAGTTTAGCGTCCGGGAGCGGGACAGGGCAAACGGTAAGCGCAAAGGGTGCTGGGTCAACCTCCTTGCGGCCGTTCATCTCTCTCGTGGCCTTCCATTTTTCCCTTGCCCATGTCTATTAACTATGATTAACTATCATAACTAATCCCTAGTTAATGTAACAAAATTCCGGACACCTCCGCATTGGGCTGAATGAATAGGGAAACCATGGTACGGGCAGGTCATTTTGCAATTCTCGCGCTGACGGTGGCGTGCCTCCTCCCGGCGAAGGCACGGGCACAAGGGGAAACCACGAGCGCGATCGTTGGACAAGTTCGGGATACGACCAACGCGGCCGTGCCGGGCGCCACGGTGACCATCGCCAGCCTTGAGACTGGCCTGAGGCGCAGCGCCAAGACCGATGAGTCAGGCCGCTTCAACTTCCCACAGTTAAAGCCCGGCGCCTACTCGGTCAAAGCAGAAGCCCCGGGTTTCGAGCCGCAGGAAAATGACAACGTTATTTCGGGCCTGGGCCAGAAGCAGACCGTGGATTTCACGCTGAAGGTGGCCCGATCCAATGAGACGGTTGAGGTAAGCAGCGAGGCCCCACTCATCAACCTGGAAAGCGCAACCACATCTACCACGTTGGATGCGCCAGCGATGGAGGACTTGCCGAACCCAGGCGGTGACCTGACCTACCCTTTGCAGTTTGCCCCTGGAGCTCTCATCAATACGGCGGGCAGCGGCAACGACTTCGTCGGCGGCACCAACGGGTACGGCAACGTGGAGTTTAACGGCCTGCCCGCTCTCTCCAACGGCTACATCGTTGATGGGCTGGAAACGAACGACCCGCTCACCAACCTCAACAGCGGCCTCTCCACCAACCTCGTGCTGGGGTTGAATTCGATCTCAGAAGTGACCGTCAACACTCTTTCCTATTCCGTGGATCAAGGGCGGTATGGAGCATCCCAAGTCAACTACGTCACCAAGTCTGGTACGAATCACTTTCATGGGAATCTCTATGAACTGTGGAATGGTTCGCTACTGAACGCAGCCGACTACTTCACCAATGCGACGCCGGGGAATCACAAGCCCAGATCGACCGTGAATCATTTTGGGGGTAGTGTGGGTGGGCCGATTGTGCACGACAGACTCTTCTTTTTTTTCGACAGCGAATGGGTGCGCATTGCGCTGCCCATCGTCACGCCGACGATCGTTCCCAGTCCGCAGTTTCAAACCTACGTCTTGGGGAAGCTTTCTGGGGGGCAAACAACCGGCTGCGGGCCCAGCCCGAATGCGAATTGTTTGTTCTATCAACAGATGTTCACGCTCTATGGAAATGCCAGCGGCGCAGCCTACGCGATAGACGATTGTCCACTCGCGGCCGGGGAGGGTTGCGCGAATCAGCAAAGCGTCTCGCACTCGAGCGACGACCACGAGCAGGTACAGACCGTCCGGCTCGACTACAACATCAACCAGAAAGATACGGCCTGGTTTCGTTTTCAGTCGGACACCGGGCTGCAGGCCGCGTACACGGACCCTATCAATCCGGTGTTCAATGCGTTTTCGCCGCAGCCTCTGTATTCGTTCGCGGCGGGACACACTCACGTCTTCTCGCAGAACCTGGTGAACTACTTCAATCCGGCGTTCTCCTGGTACCAAAGCTTGTTTGGGCCAAGCAACCTTCAGAAGACGCTTGCCGCATTCCCGATTGTGTTGCAGGGAACCGGCGCGACCCCTTTCACGCCCATCGGAGGGCTGGACAACACCTGGGTGCAAGGCCGGCGCGCAACCCGGTTTTTCATCAATGACAACCTCGCCTGGAGCCATGGCGCTCACGAACTGCGGTTCGGAACCAATACTCGTATCTTCCGCCTGAACGACTACGACTTCGGAGAAGGCACGGTTCCCACTGTGACCTACGCGAACTTGCAGCAATTTATCGATGGAACAGCGAATACCGCGTCAGAGACGTTCCCTTCGAACGCAAATGAGCCCTTCAACTTTCTCAATCTCGATGTCTATGCGCAAGACACCTGGAAAGTGACTCGCACTCTGACCTGGACGTTCGGCCTGCGCGATACCTTCAACTCCAATCCGCTGAATCCGCACGATCAAGTCGCCCGTCTTCGCGGCTCCTTTAGTTCCATCGTGCATAATGATCAACCGCTAAACACCGTTATTCAAACTCATCTCGGCCATCTGTTCTCGTCCACCCCGGCGGCCATTCTGCAGCCGAGAATGGCGATTGCGTGGCAGTTCGAACCGAAATCCGTGCTCCGCACCGGCTTCGGAATTTTCAGCGACATCTTGCCGGGCACGGTGGCCGACCTGATTGGCACCAACCCTCCCTACGACAAGACGTTTCAGGGAGGGCAGCTAGGCACTGTGGGCCAAGCTGGATCCGCGGGCTGCGACCCGGTAGTCGGCTGCATAGCCATCGCGCCGGGAGCGCCCGACAGCGCGGTCGGCGCCATCGTTGCCGCGAATCAGACTTTTACTTTGGGATTTCCCCGGGGCCAGTCTTCTCTTCCGCCACCTGCGATCACCGCCATCCCGGATGGCAAACTCCGCGCGCCATATTTCATGGAGTGGAGTCTGGGCATTGAACACCAATTCGGAACAACGGCTAGTTTTCAAGCGCAATACGTGGGCACGCGGGCCGTGAACCAGCCGTACTCAACCCAAGTCAACGGCTTCCAGACAGTATGCCAAGGGTGTTTTGCGCCATTTCCCTACCTGCCGCCGACTAATCCGCGGTTGAGCCCTACCGATCCGCGATTCGGCGCGGTCACGCAGTTCTCCACCGGCGCCAACAGTCACTACAATGGCCTGCAACTGACAGCGATGAAGCGTCTCGGCCGTGGCTTGCAAGGGCAGGTCAACTACACCTGGAGTCGTTGCATGGATACGGTCTCGAATGGAGGATTCCTTCCGTTCTCCGCAGGGGGGATCCTTTCGCCTCTGCCTGGAGACCTGGCCCGCGATTACGGTCCTTGTGACTATGACATCCGGCACAATCTCAACGCGCAGTATGTGTATCAGTTGCCGGTTCGAGTGCGCAGTCATTCTCTGGGTTACGCGCTCAATGGCTGGCAGATTTCTGGAACAGCGTTTTGGCACAGCGGAGTTCCGTTCTCGGTACTGAGCACGCCCTATTCAGCTATCAATCAAAGCACCGGGCAGGAAGAAGGAATTGTGCAGGACAGCGGGCCGCAGTTTGCAAGTCTTGTGCCGGGAGTGAATCCCTATTGCCGTCATTGCAACCTTCCCGCAACCCCACTGGGCGCAATTCAATGGCTCAATCCGGATGCCTTCGTCTCGGCGGTTGATCCGAGCACAGGGCAGTGCAATGGCGGCGACAGTCCTCGGACCTGCCAATTCGGAAACCTCGGCCGTAATGCCTTGCGCGGTCCGGATTTCCTCTGGAGTGACTTCTACCTGACAAAATGGTTTTCCTTGACCGAGCATGTGAAACTGCGGTTTGAGAGTCAGTTCTTTAATGTCTTCAACCATCCGAATTTCGGCCTTCCCAGCGTAGTGCAGGCTGGCATTCCAGGAAAACCTTCCACCCAAAGTGGATTTGGAGCGCTGACCTATACGACGTCTCCGCCGACGGGCTTGCTGGGAGTCGGATTGGGCGGCGATAGCAGTCCCCGCATGATCGCGTTTCAGGCCCGGCTTGAATTCTGATCATTCTCAGATTCTTTGTCGCCGACTTATCCCGCGACGGCGCCGCGTGCGGTGTCCCTAAGAGGCAGGTTGACTGCACGTCCTGGATTCAGGTCTCAGGTCAAACGAGCTTTGAGCCACCCGGCTCCGGAGACTCGGAATCCAGCACTTCCCTCACCTTGGCAACGAGTTCGGATAAGGAGAAGGGCTTGGCCAGGAACCACAGTCCAGCATCGAGCACGCCGTAGTGGACGATGGCATTGCTGGTGTAGCCGGAGACGTACAGAACCCGCGTACGCGGTGAAATCTGTTTCACTTGTTCGGCCAACTGCGGGCCGTTCATTCCGGGCAGGATCACGTCCGTAACCAGCAGATGGATGTCGGGGTGATTGGTGCGGCACAGAGCGATGCCTTCCGCCGGGCTGGCGGCGGCCAACACTTTGTAGCCGGAGTCTGCCAGGACTTCGCATGTCAATTCCCGGACCTGTTCATTATCCTCCACCAGGAGGATGGTCTCGGTTCCTCGCTGCATGCCTGCCGGCCGCCTCTCGGCTCGGACATCTTCCGCCGGTTGATCGACCCAGGGGAAATAGACCTTGAACGTCGTCCCCCGATCCGGCTCGCTGTAAACCCAGATGTAGCCTCCACTCTGCTTGACGATTCCGTAGACGGTGGAGAGCCCCAGTCCCGTGCCCTTGCCGACTTCCTTGGTGGTAAAGAAAGGTTCGAAGATATGCGCCTGGGTGTCCGCGGTCATGCCGATTCCGGTGTCGCTCACCGCCAGCATGACGTAGCGTCCGGGCTGCAGGGGCGGGTGTTCGCGGGCATACGCATCGTCCAGTTCCGCGTTTGCGGTTTCCAAGGTCAACGTTCCGCCGCTGGGCATCGCGTCACGCGCATTCACGGCCAGGTTCATAATGACTTGCTCGATTTGCCCGGGATCGGCTTTGACTGTGCCCAGGTCCCGGCCGGGTACGGTCTCGATTGCGACGTCATCGCCGATCAGCCGCCGCAGCATGGTGTCGAGGTTCATCATGACGTTGTTCAAATCAATCGGCCGCGGCGAGAGCATCTGCTTTCGGCTGAAGGCCAGCAGCTGTCGGGTGATTTCTTCAGCGCGCTCGGCGGCGGTTCGGATTTGAACTGTGGCGTCCATCAGCCGGCTGGCCACGGGGACTCCGTCGGTCAGGATCTGGCTGTAGCCCATAATGACGGTCAGGATGTTGTTGAAGTCGTGGGCAATTCCGCCCGCCAGACGGCCGACCGCTTCCATTTTCTGGGCATGGTGCAGCTTCTCTTCGAGCGCCACGCGCTCGGTCACATCCTGCACCAGCGAGGCCACGCCGAACACGCGTCCGGATTCATCGACCAGCGGCGTGTTGTACCACTCGCAGGAAATGGTCCGGCCGGCCTTGGTGATGTTGTCGTTGGTGCTCCGCGCCCCACCCTTTTGGCCGAGAAGTCCTTGCCAGACCTGATCCACTTGCTGGCGGAAGGCTGGAGGAACAATGAAGGTGACATGTTGTCCCATGGCCTGCTCGCGGGAAAATCCGAAAATCCGTTCGGCTGCGGCATTCCAGGCCACAACGCGAAAATTGAGATCCCATTCAATCACCGCCAGGGGCGTATGCTCGACGTGAATCCGCAGTCTTTGCTCGGACTTGTGAATCTCTTCTTCGGCACGTTTACGATCGGTGATGTCACGCGAAATTCCGAGCAGGCCAACCACCCGGCCGGTCGCGTCACGATACGGGCCCTTGGTGGAAAGGTACGTCCTGGCTACACCGTCGGAGATTCCAACTTCCTCATAGGTGGAAGTTTCGCCCGACTGGAGTATGGCGCGGTCGCGCTCGAAGATTTGACGGCCGCTTTCCGGAGAGAAAAGCTCGCTAGCATTCTTGCCAATGACCTCTTCGACGCTCCGTCCCAGGAAACGAGCGCCCGCGGAATTGATCATCAGGTAACGGCCCTGCAAGTCTTTGGCGAAGACAGCGTCTGTGGTTCCTTCCGTAATCCCTTGCAGAAGCGATAGATTCTTCTGCAATTCCTGAGAACTGGAGAGCAACTGGCTCTGCACCACGAACAGGCGGCCGGCGGCGGCGGCGAAGGAAGCCATTACAAGAAAAATCGACCAGAAGAACTGCTCCTGGGCAATCTGCAAGACTAACGGAAAAACGATGGCGGGGATGAGCAAGGGAGAAAACTGCGCCAGCAGTTGCATGCCCGGAGCGAAGAAGTCGGTCGTCTCCAGTGGGCTTTGCTCGGCGCCGTCCCAAGTCGCCGCAATCACGACGAGAAGGCAGTAAGTGACGGTCCACAGCAGGCCAGTCCAGGTACCCGCCCGATGCGTCCCGGTAGCGAAGGTGTAGAGCGTCGCGCCGGAGGTGATGGCGAAGGCGAAAAAGAACCATGCCATACGAAAAAAGAATGCGCGCGCCGTGCGATATTGAGTCAGCAGCGCTCGAATCAGAAAGCTCAGCGCCAACAGCCCGAAGAACGCGAGACCAACGTAAAAAGTGCGAAATTCCATGGCCCGTCCCGAGCTTTGCCATCGGGAAGGCACATAGAGCTGAGAAAGCTCGAGGGCAAGCACGAGAGAGCAGACCTGCGCAAAATCGCAAAGCCGCAACCACCGGAATCCGCTTTCCGGGTCTCGCGGACTGAGAAACAGCGTCATCATGGCAGGCACGGGCCAGAAGAAAAACAGAACGTCGCTCGGCCAGAGAGTACCGGCGGGAGCATGCAGATAGTCGAAGTAGTAGGTGTAGCCGACCTGGGCCAGAAGCGAAAGAGCCATGGAAAAAGAAACCAGGCGCCATACCCGCTTGCCAAAAGGACCTGATCGGCGGGACGCGGACCAACTGGCGGCGGCGGCCAGAATGACCGCCGCTGCTCCTATCCAGTCACTCCACCGAGAGGCGAAATGGGCACCGTACCTGAAGGCGAGAAGAGCCAGGTGGGCAACAACGAGAATTGCCGCCGCTAGGATCGCGGCCTTGCGATACTTCGGCATCTCTTAACCTCGATAGAACACAAGGTTTCGAAAACGCTTCGGGGGCGGCATCTTCGTGTCCAGTGTATACATTTACTCCTCCGCGCCGCAAATTACGGCATTTCCACGGCCGCTGCCAGCCACTTCATTTTGACCCAACTGGACGATGGGAACATTCGCCGCACTCGGCGCTTCGATTCAAGTAAAATCGTGGATTACTCGTTGCTGAGCTCCTCTTTCTATGGCACTGGAAGACAAACCAATCCCCACCGCGCGCCCCGAGCGTAACCCCGATCGTAATGGTGACCGCTACGACCCGCAACGCATTGAGCAGAAATGGACTGAGCGCTGGCAGAGCGACCCCTCGCTCTATGCCGCCGAAGCCCACTCCACCAAGCCCAAGTTCTATGTTCTGGAGATGCTTCCCTACCCTTCGGGCGCGCTGCACATGGGACACGTGCGCAATTATTCGATTGGCGATGCGTTAGCTCGCTACATGTGGATGAACGGGTACAACGTGCTTCATCCCATGGGATGGGATTCGTTCGGCCTGCCCGCGGAAAATGCGGCGATCAAGAACAACACTCCCCCCAAGGAGTGGACGCTGGCGAACATTGCGGCCATGAAGGTGCAGATGAAGCGCCTTGGCTTCGCCTATGACTGGTCGCGCGAGGTTACGACCTGCCTGCCGGAATACTACCGCTGGAATCAGTGGTTTTTTCTCAAGCTCTATGAGCAGGGATTGGCGTATCGCAAGAAGAGCAAGGTGAACTGGTGTCCGCAGTGCGCGACCGTGCTGGCGAACGAACAGGTTGTAGGTGGAATGTGCTGGCGGCATGAGGACCAGCCGGTCGAGCAGCGCGAACTGGAACAGTGGTTTCTGCGGATCACGAAGTATGCGGACGAATTACTGCGCGATCTGGAGAAGCTCGACGGGTGGCCCGAAAAAGTTCGCATCATGCAGCAGAACTGGATTGGCCGCAGCGAAGGCACGCTGGTGGATTTCGATCTGGGCGGGACGGTGGGGCCGGCAGGGTCAACGATTACGGTGTTCACGACACGCGTGGACACGATCTATGGCGCGACCTCGGTGCAGCTTGCGCCCGAGCATCCGATTGTGGCGGACATCGCCGCGCGCAACCACGATTTGCGCGTCAAGGTCGACCAGTTGATCGCCGAGCAGCGCCGCGCGAAAGAAGCCGGAGACATTGGCGAGATCGAGAAGCACGGCGTATTCACCGGCCGTTATGCCAAGAATCCGTACAACGGAGAAGCGGTGCCGGTGTGGGTGGCGAACTACATCCTGATGGACTACGGCACCGGCGCCATCATGAGCGTGCCCGCGCACGATGAGCGCGATTATGAATTCGCCAAGAAGTACAAGCTGGAAATCCGGCTGGTGATTCTGCCGCAATCGAGCGATCCCGAAGAAACCATGGTGGAACCGCCGCTGCCCTTTACCACCATGGACGGGATTGTGGTGAACTCGGGCGAGTTCAACGGGCTGAGCTGCCAGGAGGCGATCGAAAAGATGTCGGCGCGCGCCGAGGAAAAAGGTTTTGGCAAAGCCACCGTCACCTTCCGGATCAAAGACTGGGGCATCTCGCGGCAGCGCTATTGGGGCACGCCGATTCCGATGGTGTACTGCGATAAAGACGGCGTGGTGCCAGTGGCGGAGAAAGATCTGCCGGTGATTTTGCCGGACAACGTCCCGATCACGCTCGCGGGCGGGTCGCCGTTGATGAATGTGCCGGAGTTTCTGCACACGACTTGTCCGAAATGTGGCGGCCCGGCGCGGCGCGAGACCGACACCATGGATACGTTCGTCGATTCGTCATGGTACTTCTACCGCTACGCCGACGCACACAATGACCAGGCTCCGTTCGACAGCGCAGTCATCGCGTACTGGTTCGGAAGGAATGGCATCGACCAATACATTGGCGGCGTCGAGCACGCGATTCTCCACCTTATTTATTCCCGCTTCTGGACGAAGTTCATGCGCGATATGGGCCTGGTAAAAAATGATGAACCGGTTGCGCGCTTATTCACCCAGGGGATGGTGATCAAAGACGGCGCGAAGATGTCGAAGAACCTGGGAAACGTGGTGTCTCCGGATGAAATGGTGGCGCGCTATGGGGCTGATGCCGCAAGATTGTACAGCCTGTTCGCGGCGCCTCCGGATCGCGATCTGGACTGGCAGGATACAGGCATTGAAGGCATTCAGCGCTTTCTGGGTAGGGTTTACCGGTTCTATCTCAGAAATCCCGTAGAGACGCGGCTTGCCGCGTCTTCCGCAGCGGAGACCGAGTCCTTATCGCCGCAGGCTCGCGCGATTCAGCGTAAGCTTCACCAGACCATTAAGCGCGTGAGCGACGATTTCCAAGGGCGCTGGCATTTCAATACCTGCATCGCGGCCATCATGGAACTGTTGAACGAAGTTTATGGCGCGGAGGACGCGATTGCTGGCGGACGAGTTCCAGCTTCCCTAATCACCGACGTGCAGCGCAACATGGCCCTGCTGCTGGCTCCGATGGCCCCTTATCTGGCGCACGAATTGTGGGAGATGACAGGCGAGAAGAGCAATCTGCTGAAAGCTCCCTGGCCAAAGTACGATCCAGCGCTGGCGGCCGAGGACGAGATCGAGATTCCGGTGCAGGTCAACGGCAAGCTGCGCGGACTGGTGGTGGTGCCGGCGAGTGCAACCGAGGATCAAATCCAGCAGGCGGCGCTTGCCAATGAGAGAGTGCAAGCAGCAATTGCTGGCAAGCAGGTGGCAAAAGTCATCGTCGTTCCGAAGAAACTGGTAAATGTCGTGATGCGGTGAAGTGCGATAAGGTTTTGCTTTTGTTTGCAACCGGGTCATCAATCTGAGAAACTCATCCGTGGAAACCCAATCCCAGCTTAACCAGGCAATCGTTGTCCTCGACTTTGGAGCGCAATATTCGCAGCTGATTGCGCGCCGCATACGTGAGCAGAAGGTTTTTTCCGTTGTCCTGCCCTTCAACGCCAGCCTGCAGGAAATTCGCAGCTACTCTCCGGTAGGGATCATTCTTTCCGGCGGCCCGTCGTCGGTGTACGACAAAGACGCGCCGCTGGCGGACAAAAGCGTCTTCGAACTCGGCATCCCCGTGCTCGGCATCTGCTACGGATTGCAGTTCATGGTCTATGCGCTGGGCGGGAAGGTTCGTCCCGCCGCGAAACGCGAGTATGGCCACGCCAAAGTCGAGATCCAGGAATCGGATTCGCAACTCTTCCAGGGATTGCCTCATCTGCTCGCGGTCTGGATGTCACATGGCGACTCGGCTGAAGAGCTGCCGCCGGGCTTCCGGCTGACCGCCAAGACTCCGAATGCGGTTGCCGCCATCGAGAATGCTGAGAGACAAATGTGGGCGGTGCAGTTTCATCCCGAGGTTCATCACACGCCGCTGGGCTCGGATATTCTGCGCAACTTCGCGCTCAACATTTGTGGCGCGAAACCGACCTGGACGCCTCAACATTTCATTGATGCCACCGTGGCCCAAGTGAAACAGCAAGTCGGTAACGGGCGCGCCATCTGCGCGCTTTCCGGCGGAGTCGATTCTTCCGTCGCGGCGGTGCTGGTGGATCGCGCCCTCCGCAACGACCCCGGTAAACCCGCCCTGAGCGGAGCCGAAGGGTCGCGGCTGACTTGCGTCTTCGTCAACAACGGTGTGCTGCGCAAGAACGAGTTCGAGAAAGTTCAGAAAAATCTGCGCGACAATCTTGGCCTGCACCTGGTTGCGGTCGATGCCACCGATCGCTTCATGAAAAAACTGGCAGGGGTGAGCGATCCGGAGAAGAAGCGGAAGATCATCGGCAAAGAGTTCATTGCCGTCTTCGACCAGCAAGCGCGCCGCATTGCAAAGGAGGAAGGCAAGGTCAAGTGGCTGGTGCAGGGGACGCTTTATCCCGATGTAATCGAATCGCGCTCCGTGCGCGGCCCGTCGGAAGTCATCAAGTCACATCACAACGTGGGTGGACTGCCCGCGAAGATGAAGCTCAAGCTGATCGAACCGCTGAAAGATTTGTTCAAAGATGAGGTGCGTCGCATCGGCCGCGATCTCGGCATGCCCGAGGAGATTCTGCAGCGGCAGCCTTTCCCTGGGCCGGGGCTGGCGGTGCGTATCTTGGGTGAAGTAACCAAAGAACGCGCCGACTTGCTGCGCGAGTGCGATGACATTGTGGTGGGCGAGATCAAGAAGGCTGGTCTATACCAGAAAATCTGGCAGTCGTTCGCCGTGCTCTTGCCGGTGATGTCGGTTGGCGTGATGGGGGATCAGCGAACTTATGCTTACACCTGCGCCATCCGCGCCGTGCATTCCGAAGATGGCATGACCGCTGATTGGGTTCCTCTGCCTTATGAAGTGCTGAAGACTATTTCGAACCGGATTGTGAATGAGGTGCGCGGGGTAAACCGCGTGGTGTATGACATTACTTCGAAGCCGCCGGGGACGATTGAGTGGGAGTGACAGCATTCCCCTCCATGAATTGTCATCCCGAACGAAGTGAGGGATCTGCATATGCGGCGGACAGCAGCCCTTCGCTTCGCTCAGGATGACAATTTTGTTGAGATGACTAAATCGAGGGGCGCTGGTCGCTGCTCTTCCGATTGATGATTCCGCACCCGACGAACTACCATATCTCCATGCCAGTCGATATCGAAACTCCGACATCTTCCTACACTCGCATTCGCGCCCCTCGCGGCACCACGCTTTCCTGCAAGAGTTGGCAGCAGGAAGCGGCCATGCGCATGTTGATGAACAACCTTGACGAGGACGTTGCGGAGCGCCCGCAGGATCTCGTTGTCTATGGCGGCACGGGCAAGGCGGCGCGCAATTGGGATTGTTACCACGCCATCGTCCGCTCGCTGAAGGATCTTGCAAACGACGAGACGTTGCTGGTGCAGTCGGGCAAGCCCGTTGGCGTATTCAAGACGCACGACTACGCGCCACGCGTGCTCATCGCGAACTCGAACCTTGTCGGCCATTTTTCCAACTGGGAGAAGTTCAACGAACTGGAGCGCGCCGGCCTGATGATGTACGGCCAGATGACCGCCGGGTCGTGGATTTATATCGGCTCGCAGGGGATCATTCAGGGCACTTATGAAACATTCAATGCCGCCGGCGACAAACATTTTGGCGGCGATCTGAGCGGCAAGCTGATCGTTTCCGGTGGCATGGGAGGCATGGGAGGCGCGCAGCCCCTGGCGGCCACCATGACCGGCGCGGCGTTTCTTGGGATTGACGTCGATCCCGAGCGCATTAAGAAGCGGCTCAAGACCGGCTACTGCGATTTCCTCGTCACTACGCTGGACGAGGCGCTGCGCATTCTGAAAAATGCCGTTCGCAAGAAAGAAAATGTTTCCGTCGGGCTGGTGGGCAATTGCGCCGACATCATTCCGGAACTCGCCGAACGCGGCGTGGTGCCTGATATTCTCACCGATCAGACCTCGGCGCACGATCCGCTGAACGGATATGTGCCGAACGGGATGACACTCGAAGCAGCGCTGGAGTTGCGCAAGCGCGACCCAACCGCGTATCAGGAGCGATCGCTCGACGCGATGGCGAAGCACGTTGAAGGAATGTTGCGGCTGCAAGAAATGGGCTCGGTCACGTTCGACTACGGTAACAATATTCGTACGTTCGCCTTCCAGCGCGGCGTGAAGAATGCTTACGCCTTTCCCGGATTCGTTCCGGCCTATATACGACCGCTCTTTTGCGAAGGGCGCGGGCCTTTCCGCTGGGCGGCGCTTTCGGGCGAAGCTTCGGATATCGCCATCACCGATGATCTTGTGCTCGATCTTTTCCCTGAGAATCGTAGCTTGCGCCGATGGATTGAACTTGCCCGCAAGCGCATCAAGTTTCAGGGCCTGCCGGCGCGCATCTGCTGGCTGGGATACGGCGAGCGGGCGCGGTTTGGGCTGGCGATTAACGATCTGGTGAAAAAAGGCACGATCAAGGCTCCTATCGTGATGGGACGCGATCACCTGGATTGCGGGTCCGTCGCGTCTCCGTTCCGCGAAACGGAAAGCATGAAGGATGGCTCGGACGCCGTGGCCGACTGGCCGCTGCTGAATGCGCTGCTGAATACGGCCGCGGGCGCATCGTGGGTTTCAATCCACAACGGAGGCGGCGTGGGCATTGGCTACTCGCTGCACGCCGGGCAGGTCACGGTCGCTGACGGCACCGAGATGATGGCCAAGCGTATCGAGCGCGTGCTGACGACCGATCCAGGTATGGGCATCATTCGCCACGCGGACGCAGGATATGACGAAGCGAAGGAGTTTGCCGCGAAGACGGGCGTTCGCATTCCGATGGCGCAATCGTGAACATCTACCATAGAGACACGGAGGCACGGAGCAGGAATGCGTAAGACGTCTGCTCTTTTGCTGGTCAACATCGGACAACTCCTGACGTTGCGTTCAGCGGCAAACGGCCCGCGACGCGGCGCTTCCCTTTGCGAACTCGGAGTCATTCAAGACGCGGCCGTGCTCTGCCTGGGTGGAAAGATCGTCTCGGTTGGCGCCACCAGAGACGCGCTTCGCGATCCGTGGCTAAAGAAGAATCGCAAGAAGATTACGGAAATCGATTGCGGCGGGCGCGTGGTCTTGCCCGGCTTTGTCGATTCGCATACTCATCCGGTCTTTACGCAGCCGCGGCTGCTGGATTTTGAGAAGCGAATTTCCGGCGCCAATTACGAAGAGATCGCCGAGGCGGGCGGAGGAATTCGCGCCAGCATTGACGGAGTGCGCAAGGCCAGCAAAACGGCGCTGACACAAAAAGTCTCGACAGTACTGGCGGATTTGGCTGGTCACGGAACTACGACCGTCGAGGCCAAGTCCGGCTACGGTCTCAACACCGAATCCGAACTGAAGTCGCTCGAAGCCATCAGCTCGGCCGCGCGCGGATGGCCGGGGACTGTGGTTCCCACTTTCCTTGGTGCACACGCCGTCCCGCCGGAATATCGCGGGCGTCCGCAGGAGTATGTTGATCTGATCTGCAACGAAATGCTGCCAGCGGTCGCGAAGCGCAAGCTGGCGCAGTTCGTGGACGTCTTCTGCGATCGCGGAGCTTTCTCCGCCGAGGAAACTGCGCAGATTTTCACGACTGCGGAGAAACATCTTCTCGCGGTCCGTGCACATATGGGGCAACTCAGCGAAACGCGGCTCGGCCCCATGCTGCGTTACCAGCCCGCGTCCCTCGATCACATGGACCACGTGAACGACGCCGACCTGCCTGCCCTGGCCCAGAGTGGCACGGTCGCAACGTTCGTCCCGGGGGCAAACTATTTTCTCGGTTTAGCCAGGTATCCCGACGCACGGCGGTTCATTGCATCAGGTGTGGCAGTCGCTTTGGCCACCGACTACAATCCGGGCTCCTCGCCAACGCTCAATATGCCAATGGCGATGTCGCTAGCCTGCACGCACATGAAAATGTCACCGGCGGAGGCCATCGCAGCAGCAACCATCAACGGAGCCTGGGCGCTCCGCTTGGCCGGCCGCAAAGGTAGCCTGGAACCTGGAAAAGACGCGGATCTCGCGGTGTTTGACGTTAGCGACTATCGCGAGATCCCGTATTGGTTTGGCGCCAATCGCTGCACGCTGACGATCATGAACGGCGTGGCCAGCGGCCAACTCTCTGCGTAAGGATGAACCTGAAGAGAAAAGTGCCCTGCGCAAATCATCGTCACCATTTTGAGCGAACGCTTGAGGGTTGTTATAATTCGAGAGTTCCGCACGGTCCCAGCGCATCGGCTGTTTTGCTTCGCGGCATCCCCGCCCAGCGAGAGCGCAAGTACTATGAGCAAAAGCGGCACGGCCAAAACGGCCGCGAGTCGTTTTGTGGACAGTGCTCTGCGGACAGACATGCCCGCAGGAAGTGGCCAGGTAGCTCAGGTGGTAGAGCGCAGCCCTGAAAAGGCTGGCGTCGGCGGTTCAACTCCGTCCCTGGCCACCATTATTTTCAATGACTTAGCAAACCAGCCCGAAATTTCACACCTGTGATTTCACACCTGTGGTCGGGATCGGACCGACGGACCTCTTCCATGCCATTTAGCCCGTATTAAGAAATCCAACAACTTACAGCGCCCAGAGGACCGTCTTTTGGGTTTTTGTACGCACAACACAGGTAAGCATCACAGGTAAAGAGCGCAGGTGAGCCACGTCTCCATAACCTGCTCTGGGCCTCCCCTGTGCTGTACCTCGTAGAACCACACCGCTCTGCCTCAGAGATGCCGAGAGAGGCACGATCGGAGTCGGCGGGACCCGTAGTCCGTGTGGACGCGACGGACGGATTCTCGCTGGCGGGCGGCCCTGGCTGCGATGGGGTGTTTTGTGAAGCACGCCGCCGATATTCGCGCGGGCCGACTCCGTCCGCATCCGAGGCATTGGCTGGCGCTGGCAAGGCTGGTGGAGGTTTCTCCGAACACAGCGCTCACAAGATAGTCGAGCTAGGAAGATAGTCAGTGGTTCACGCTTGTCTTAATATACTTTTACCAGATCCGGGCCATCACCTGACTCTGCTTCCTGAATGGCGGTGCTCATGGCAATAGAGCTTATCCATGGAAAAGACGTTGAGCGGCTGAAAGACGAAGACCTTCGGTCTGTGCTGAACGCCCTGCTCGACGCCGATGCCAGCCAGCATCGCGTCCCCCTGGCGGACCTCAGTGTCACCACCAGAAACGACGACCCGGACGCCGGCATAGACGCGTGGATTAAGTGGCCGGCTGGCACGGCGCACGATGTACTACGACCCGGAGAAAATGTCTTGCAATACAAGTCCGGAAAGCTGACCAAGGAACTCCTCAGAAGCGAGTTCAGAAAGAGCGGCGTACAGAGATCTCTGAAGAAAGGAGGTTCTTATCTGCTATGTGTCGGACACGACTACGTCCACGCGACCAAGAAGCGATACGAGGATCAGCTGAAAGGGCTCTGTGGAAGGAGAAAAATACCGATAAGCCGCGCCAAGATTATTTTTGGGAGCGCACTCGCGCGGTGGATATGCCGCTACCCGGCTGTTGCAGCACGCGCCGAATTCGGAAAAAACATCCCCCAGTTCATTACGGTCGAGCGATGGCAGAAGATTCCCCGATACTCTAACACATTCAGGGCTGACGATCCGAGGGCCGAAACAATTGGGCATATCCGCTCATTTCTCCAATCTGAAGCGCTGGAGACCACACTGCGACTGGAAGGCCGACCTGGAGTCGGTAAGACCCGGCTAGCATTGGAAGCGGTAAGAACGCGTGAATACTCGAGCCGCGCTCTGTACTTCGACGACGCTGAGAATCCAGACATACTCCGCTTTCTCACGGCCGTGTCCAACGATCAAGAATCGTACGTTATCGCAGTCCTCGACGAATGCGCGTGGGTCAGGCAGACCTCCCTCGAACAGTACGCTCAGCTTTCTAGGGGAAGGTTGAAACTTATATGTGTTGGCGTCTCAGACCCTCTCTACCAAGGGCCGCCGCTTGCCCTTAGCCAGCAGTACGAGCTAAAGCCTCTCCCAAACTCCGATATCGAAGCCATCATTCGCGAATCCTACCCCGCCGCACCCAAGGGCCACATCGATCTGGTGGTAAGGCTCTCCGGCGGATATGTGAAGCTCGCGATGTTTATCGCGGCCACGCTAGACCAATACGGACCGAGGCCACCAGTCGAACTCGCGAAGGTTACCGATGTTGGGAAATTCTTGCGGGGATTCGTGGAGAAGGATGTTCGGAGAAGCCTCCAGGTTCTTTCGGTGCTAGCGCAAATCGGTTGGTACGACGAACTCAGACCCGAAGCGAACACCGTTGCTAAGTTTGTGGGACTGTCCACTCCCAAGCTCGAACAATCCGTGAAGAAGCTGCGCGATCAGGGAATCGCGATTCAGAAGGGCCGCTATCTCTACGTTTCGCCGGAACTGCTGGCAATCAAGTCTGCAGCGGACCTCTGGAGCGAGAAGGATTACAGGCTTCTGGATCTAATCGAAAAGATAGAAGGGCGTGAGCCCCGTAGGCAACTCTTATCTAGACTCGCAACGATGGGCGAATACCCCGAGATGCGAGATGCAGTCGGGAGCGTCATGAGCAAGGAGGGGCTTTTCCCCACACTAAAGCAGCTTGATCAGGAATTCCTGAGCGAGGTGTTCAGAATACTCAGCTCGGCAGTGCCGACAGCCGCTGCGAACCTCCTGACCGAGCTGATTGGTCCAGCCACGAAGGATGACCTCCTAAATTTTGAAACCGGGCGCCGCAATGTTATGTGGGCAATTGAGTCGCTACTGCGGTGGCCCGAAACTTCGATGAAAGCGGCTCGTGCGCTGATGAAGCTCGCCCTCAGCGAGACCGAAAAGATAGCCAATAATGCCACGTCAATATTCGAGACATTTTTCCATGTGTTCCTCAGCGGGTCACCGGTGCCGCTCATGGAGAGGTTTGTCCTCATCGAGGAACTGCTCCAGTCCGGTGAGTCTCCCTCTAGGCTGCTGGCAGCCCAGGCCGTGGCGGGTAGCCTTCAGTCACATGAAACACGCTCTGGCGGCGATACTGATTACCTGTCGAAACGACCGTACCCGCCCGAATGGAAGCCCAAGACCTACGGTGAGATATGGGAAGCACGCCGGAAGGCCCTCGGATACCTCGAACAAATCGGACGTGGCAACGACAAAGCAGCTGTCGTTGCGCGGCGCGAATTATTGCAATCTCCTTATGCCTTGGTAAGCCAAGGCCAGGTGGACGACGCGATCAGAATCCTGGAATCTGCGGTCGCGATGAGCGATGAGGAGCGCCGAAACATTATTCGGTCTTGCGATCAGATCAACCGTGTTCCGAACCTGACCAATGAGCAGCGCGCGAAGGTAAAACAGATCCGAGACTCCGCCTTCGGAACCACATATTTTGACCGCCTCCGGCGCTGGGTTGGCGGAAGATTGCCCGAGGATTTCGATCCTAGTAGCGGGTCGGGATTTGACGCCGCCGATCGACGCGTCATGGAACTTGCGGAGGAAGGGTTTCAAAATGAAATCGGAGCGACCGAACTAGAGTGGCTTTCGTCGGCGGAAGCCGAAAATGTTTGGCCCTTCGGACGGCGATTGGGTGAGCTTGATAAAGAAGAAGGCTTTAGGGACCGAATATTTCGGGCCGCTCCCGATAATGAGAACTGTATGCTCCTTGCGGCCTATGTTTGGGGCCGAGGGGCTGCGGTAGGAGCTGAGAACCGTGAGCGCCTGTTAGACGGTTTGGTTCAGTCAAAGCCCATGGCCGCTTTTGGAGCAACCTGGAGGACCGACCCCACCGTCGCTGGTGCAAAACGGATTATGCATCTCGTGGCTACGGGTCGAGTTGCTGCCTCCTCGCTTCGTATGCTGCGGTATGGAGGATGGGTGACACAACTCCCCGCCCACTATGCCATTGAAATCGTGAATATGATGTTGAGACTTGACGCTGAGTCCAATGCAGAAGCAGTCCTCGGAATTATTGACCATGCTGTCGGCTCTAACTTGATCTCCGTGCAACAGTTAGGAGATGCGATCTGGAAGGCCCTGGAGGTTCGAGGACCTCAGCGCTCGCAATCATTTGACTGGCATTGGGGGCGCGTCGCCGACCTCGTCGCTACAAGCGAGCCAGGCCGATTCGCACGTGTCTTCATAACACTTTTTGAGTGCGATGACACGTGGTTAAGTACTGACTCCGCGCAAAGTGCCTTGCAGCATGCAGTCCGCTCGGACCCAAGTTCAGTTTGGGAGGTCATCGGCACTGCTCTCTTAGCGGATGACCCGACGGCGGTTCGTCTGCGACTAAAGCTGGGACAGTGGTTCGGCGCATTCATCCCCCCAGAAACGCTCGTCGAGTGGGCGCAACGCCATGGGCGTCGAGGTTTCCTAGTGGCGGCGGAACTTCTGAACACAAAGGGTGATCGCTTGCCACCTTCGGCCAGGCTGCTGGTCAAGAAAGCAAGCAATCCCAAAGAAGTCCTCAATCAATTGTTTGCTAATGTGGGAACAGGAAGTTTCGTTGGACCCATTTCGTCGCATTTGGAAGGACAACTTGCGACGCTAAAGAACTGGGCACAAGATGAGAATCCCACGATTCGCTCTTGGGCCGAAGAGGCCATTACCTATGCTGAAAAGGGCGTGAAGCGCCAGAGGGTCTTAGAAGAAGAAGGAAATTTCTGAGGCTCCTGACCCCCATGAACTGCTCCCAAGGTAGAGCTGCAATCCCGGCCACTGATAACTCAATCGCTTCCCTTGTTGTCTGAGGATTATGTAGAAGCTTGATTCACGATCTTCCCAAGCGAATTCTGAATCGTGGATCGCCGCGACCGCTGTTTCCTACTTACCAATCAACTCTAGAATTGCTGGGATCGTCGGGGAATCAGAAGCGACAGATTGGAGACGCTGCACGGCCGAGACTTGGACGGCTATATTAGCCAGCTCTTTGAGAACAACCGAGTCTTTAACAGAGCCATGCAACCACCGGGAATACCAATCACGCGCCTCTTTTGCCTTGCCGGGCCACTGCATTGGGTCAGCCCTCCTGAACAGCAGTAGTATCAACAGCGCGACTAGTCCAGACCTGTTAGTCCCGAGCCCTACTGAGGCTAGATAGTGATGCAAGTAACCCTTTTCCGCCAGCCCTTTCAGCACAGTCGCTACGTCTGGTGATGAGTTGGAAAGCGTGAAGGCAACTTCGAGCGCGATTCCGTAGCTGGGCTGTGCGACGTTGTTATTTAAGTTGCCGAACAAGGATTTAACCGCCTCCGCGACTGCGCTCCAGTCCGCCTTCGGGTGATCCTGCGCGAAGACTTTCATTATCGAAGGGAACTCTGCGTCGAGCAGCAATTTTCGTATCATCTCTCCGACAACAACGGGAACTCTGTCCCACGATTGCGTAGTCAGATGAGATGCAATGATGTCGAATTTATTGGGTAAGGTGCGTTTCACTGCCGCTAGCAGGTTAACGTAGGTCAGCGCGGATCCGATTGCGACTACGGTGGAATCGGCAGGGAGAGTCGGCAACAGTTCGAGTACCGGTTTCATGTTCGTTACCCACTGTGCGAGAGCATTGTCGGAACGATCGAGGCTCCCATCTTCAATTCGGGGAAGGGACGCTCCCACGATCTTTAGAAGCTTGTTTCGTTGCTTCTCCTCCTCCGCCCGCGTGATCAAGACGGAAAGCGAGATCCCCACCCGCTCCGTCGATGGTGACCATTGTTCTAAGCGCGAGGCGGTTTTGGCTAACCATAGCCACGCGGTTTTAATCCCTGGATCGCTTTCGTCAAGCCGAGCCGCATTGAGTGAAAAGACGGTGTTACTGAGGGCCTGTTTACCCGTATCAAGCCAAATCGCCTGGTTTCGAATGACAATGTCCTCCAGGACCCGACCAAAACCGGTTATCTTTGAAAGCTCTAAAACCTTCGTGCCGTCACCCTCGATGAGACTAGCCGTCAGAGGACCGGACATGAACACGTGCGCGGCTTTGCGTTTCGGCACGTTGAAGTGGATGGCAGCCACGGCGTCGCGCCAATCAAGGCCGACAAGATCTTCTGGTATCTCAGGGAGGGTCTGGGCAAGCAGGGTGCTTGTAATGTCTGACTTACCGTGCGAAACGATAACGTACAGCGCCTGCTGGACAAGGGGAATTTCGTCTGACCACTGCCTATGAATTGACCCGACGGAATTGACGAAATTGGTGATTGATCTAGGAGTGGAAATCTCGGTCATATGCTTGAGCCCGTACAGCTGAATCACAGCTTGGAAATCAGAATCTCTGTGGTTTGGAAGTGCCGCTTTCATACTAGACAGGAGGTACGCGTCGCGATCGAGCAGAACCAGCGGCGGCACGGAGAACGAGGCCTGAAACGTTTTGTTTACGAAAGATTCTACAGCGCTGTCGGTCTCGGGACGATCGGAAGAAGCCATACTCTCTTTTGGCTCGTTAGGCCAGAGGCGACGCAGCGCGTGCACATCGAAGGCAGCTAACAACCAGATAGTGTCTCGAGCCCAAGCGTTACTGTCAAAATCGAACTCGAAAAAGGTCCGCATCGTGCCCCAGAGCTGGAGCGCCAAGGGCGGATCCACTCGATCGAGGTTATCGATCGCTACCACTAAGCGTCTGTTCTTTGGCTTGCGGGCCTTTACAATTGCAGCGAACCAATGCTGAAACTCAACAGAAGAGGGATCCACTGACTCGATCGACTCAGAGCGCTCGGTCGCTATAGTCTTGCTCAATAACAGCGGGATCAGATCCGACCACTTGTTGACCGTACGGGACCTGAAGATGGCAATTAGCGCGGTGACAGCCAATGCGGGGAGCAGGGTATAGGTGACTGCCTGGTGTGACGACAGCATCCGAGGGATGCCGCCTAGCCGCCCCCTTTGCCAAACCACGGTTACGCTAACGAGGACAAGAACACTCGCAGTCCATGAAGGTCTTGAAGCCACGGCTGACGCGATCGCACGAAGGCCCGCTGCAAAGATAAGTAGCACCAGAATCTCTAGTGGCAACAGTGCCAGCGCAAAACCCGTATACTCCAGATTTCCTGGCGGATTGGACTTTCCAAGAGAGGCAGACAACATTGCCACACCCACCGGTACAAAAAACAGTGCAAGTGCCAGAAACATCGCCTCCAATGTGAGTACCGGCGTCGTTGTTACTTCCCGAGTATTCTTGCGTAGTCGTAGGTTTTTCTTGAGCTGTTCAAGCTCGTTATCAGGGTGGTTGGTAGTCAGAAAATCAATCAGTCGCTCCAAAAAGGTTCGACGCAGTGGGTCTCCTTCATGCGCCCAAGCGTCAAAGATGAAAATATCAGCGGCATCAGCCAGGCGTTCTCTCAGCATTCGCAGGACACTAGACTTGCCGCTCCCCCATGGTCCAGTGACCGCTACGGTTTTTCCGGCCGTTCCCGACGTGATTAAGTCCGCAATAGCCGAAGCCACTCGCTCGTGAGAGCCGAATACGTCTTGGGTCGTTGGATCGTCCGGTAGCAGATTTGTTACGCAGTGATTCGACATTTCAGACCGTGACGAAACACCCAGCGGTTCGAGCCGCAGGTGACTGAAGCGCCAGCTTTTCAGCGTTATACAGCCTCAATTGACGCTAAGATACCAGAAGGGATCAAAACAAGTCCTATTAAGTACAGAGCGGGTCTCAGCCAACCACGCCACGCCACGCCCCGCCCCCGCTCGCTCACGCGCCCCGGTCCCGCCGATATTACCAAGTAGTAACGTATAGCACTTTTGCCGTCGCTTAACACCTACCCTTCATCGCTTTGACGCTGCTTTTCTCGCACCTATAAGATCAAATGAGAGGCGCAAGAGTCGCGGAGCACATCTTCGGTCGAGCAAAGGGAGTCAAAACGCAATTCGAAGTAGGGTTATCGCCGCCGTGCCCACCTGTATTTATTGCCGCCATGCATCATCGGAGCCCTATCCAGCCGAGCATGTGATTCCACGATCATTTGGGCTGTTCCGAAATGGCCTGACACTGCACTGTGTATGCGGCGACTGCAATCAGTTCTTCGGCGACGAGTTGGAGCTTCATTTTGCTCGTGAAACCGGTGAGAGCGTCGTTCGATTCCACTATGGCCTCAGGGATGGAATCGCTGCGTATCCTGGCAGCCGCCTAACCGCAACGGTCAAGGTTCCAGGGCCGATATTCGGGGCGAAGGTATTGTTGGCTCCGAACGCCAAGGCAAAGGGCATGGAGATTATTTACCTGCCTCAGGTGGGCTTCGCAGATGAGAACTCGGAAGAGTGGATCTGGTACCTGCCCGAGGAACTGAGCTCGGAGATCATCCGTGCACTCATGCCAGGTTCCCGGGTCCAGTACTTCTACACTTCATCCACTGAGGAACAACAGCTCAGGGCGCGCCTGCGCGAACTCGGGTTTACGGCCGCCACAAAGCAGATCAGCAGAGCTGCCATCCTGCCGCAGCCCGAAATGACTGCCAGAGTCACGTACCTTTTCGACACCATTATTCGGCGTTGTGTCGCTAAAATCGCCTTCAACTATTTGGCGTATGTATTGTCGGAGGACGTGCGATTGCTGTTACGGGAGGATTTCGATGCGGTTAGGGGTTTCGTGAGGTATGGAACACTCGCGGAACACACAATCGTGTCTGCGATCGGGAGCCCGAGACTCAAGGAAGAAAGCCGAAAAGGCTCGCTGGTGGACGGGCACATGGTGGGCGTTGGATGGAGTGCGGACGAAAACATTCTTTGCAACCTGAGCATTTTTAACGCGATGACATACCAGGTCACCCTCTGCCGGCAGTACCAAGGTCCCTGGTTTGCTCTGGGCAGCATGCATGCCTTCGATCTAACTACTAAAGAGGCCAAGAAACTTCCGGCTCATCTCTGGATTCCACGACAAGGCTGAAGCGCTGGCTCACCACGTGACAGCAGCCCGTCAAGTGAATGAAACCCCCACTCTGCACCCCTGGAATGCCAAGCTCGGTTCACCCCCACGAGGGACTCAATGGAGTCTCGTCTGAGAACATGATCGGTTTCGAACCCGTTGTTCCTGTAATGCAGATGCGAGCGGCGAGCGGGAAAAGCTCTCAGGACTCCTGAGAAACGAGTCATTCGGGCTGCTAAAGCGTCTCACCGGGCACGCGAGATTTCCACAGAGCCACTTCGCCGCGTACAGTGTACGCGCCACGTCTCAGAGCAGCCGACGACCGCTCAGGAAACAGAGCCAATCAATTACAATCCCTTGCCGAGGGGGATTCATGGCAAATCTAAGCGGGCTGGCGTCTTTTGTGTCGGAGTTGAGGGCAGAGCGAACGAATCTGGTAGATCGGCTTAGGCACGTCGATGCGGCTCTTTCAGTTCTTGGGAAGTTGAACGGTGGGAGTTCGGGGCACACGGTGTCAGCGTTGGCTCGCAGGCGGATGAGCCTCGCGCAGAAGGCGCGCTGGGCAAAGAGAGCCTCGAAAAACCAATCGACTACGAAGAAATCCAAGCGCACCATGTCAGCATCAGCCCGTCGGAAAATCGCGGCGGCACAGCGGGCACGATGGGCAAAGGTCCGTGCGAAGAAAGCGGCTTAGGACCTTCGGACTCCGGGAGAAAAAATGATTCCTCCCACCTACAAACCGAAGAAAACATTTATGCAGCTCGCGATCGCGGAGGCAAAGCGCGCCCGCGACCGGGGCGACTATCCGTCCAGACTCAAGTCACTTCTCGGATACTTGGTTTTGCCTAAGCTTCTCCTCTGCATCCTTCTTCTGTTCCTTTTGGTTGCGCCAGCTTCCTCGGGGTCTGCAAAGCGAAGCCGGGAAGAGCTACCCCCGGAGCTTCAAGCGTCTGATCCCGAGATTAAACAACTTCTCGACTCCGCAAGAGACAGTGCTGATTTGGGAGACTTGGAGACTGCCCTACAGTTTGCTAGCAAGGCACAAGAACAGTCTAAATCCAGGGACCTCGCATCCGATCTTCCAATTGTCGACCTAAGCCTAGCGTCGGTATTCATCGCGAAGGGAAATATTGATCGCGCTCGTGAGCTTCTAGACCAGGCCATTGTTGGTTCGACGGAACCCTCAAACCTGGTTCTAGAGGCCCAGATTCTCGTTAGCTTAGCAGCCTTGAAGGAAATGGGGGGAGACCGGAGAGGTGCTTTTGAGACACTTAACAAGGCAGTGCAGAAAGCACAGACCGGCAAGAGCTTGTACGTTCAAGCGCGTGCTCTCGGCGAGATAGGTCGTCTCCAACTGAGTGGTGGTTCGCTTGCCGAGGCTCGGATATCTCTTAATGGAGCTTTGGATATCGACAGGACCAACCACTATTCCTTAGAAGCCCTCCATAGAATTTACTGGGTCTACTTGGAACTGGCGGAGTCGGACAAGAATGTACCCACAGCAATTCGGAATCTCCAAGACGCTTTAGAAATGGCGGAACGCAATGGAAATACATATGCAGCTTTCTTGGCCAAGAACACGCTTGGAGCAGCTTTCATTTATAGCGGTGCCATTGAGCGTGGTCTAGGGTTGCTTGACAATCCCAAGGCGCAGCAGGGTGGTTCACCCCTTTTAGAGTTCAGCCGCTTGGAGATGCTCGCTTTCGCATATCAGGGGGCTCATCTGCTCGACAAGAGCGCGGAGACGTGGGGTCTGATACTTACGAAAGCAAAGATCGCAGGTAATCAGTATTTTATTGGAGAAGCCGCTCAGAAACTCGGGGACATTTACCGGGATAAAAAGGAGCCTGAAACTGCGTTCGGATATTACGAGACGGCCGCGAGTAGTCTAAGAGTCGTTGGCAACAAACCTGCACTAATTCAGGTCCTATCCTCGGAACAAGCAATTGCCGCCCTAGCAAAGCGTTCCGCCCAGTTGCCGCAGATTTTTGAAGAACTGTTAACACTTGTTTCAGAAAACAAAGGACAAGCCAGTGACAATTTGCAATTCACAATCTACGCAGGCATGGCGTTTTTTTACAAGAACGAAAAAAACTGGGCCAAGGAGGCCGAAAGCCTTGAGAAAGCGGAAGCTATACACTTCCTGGTACCAAGCGATCCTGGGCAAAATGAATCCTTCACCAAAATGCTAAAGGGGATGTGGGTTGATCACGCACTGGCGAGCGGTCAGCTGCAAGAACCAGCGACCTCTCTTTTGGCGATGGAACAAGCCTTTCAATATGCTGTGCAGCTCAAAGATGAGAATGCAAAGTCAATAATAATGAACGCAATGGTATCCACCGCCGAGGGTTTCGGCGCATATGGACACCTCCAAGATCTTTGCAAGACAAATGAGCTTCAGAGGTGCATGGAAGTTGCTTTAGGACTCGACACACTAGAAATTCTCAACGAAAATTGGCGTGACCGCTGGAAGCAGCAACAAGGCCTGGCCTTGTCTGCATTCACCAAGGTTGTTGAGCAAATCGGAGCTCTTCCTGATGGCCCGAAACTCCTCACGCGATTCACGGGCTTCATAAGCCCTCCTGTCTCCCCCATGAGGCTTCCGATAGATTTCGCCTTAGCGCGACATTACCTATTCAATTCGAATGATCCTCATCTCGCTCAACAAGTGCTGGAAGATGCGGTAGCTCTAACGGAGAGCAAACATTTGGCACCGAGTCAAGCCACAGTGACGGTCTATGGCTGGTTGGCTCTTGCTCTCTCGCGACTAGGTGACGCGAAAGGGGCCGAACAACAGCTTGAGGTGTGCCTCCAGGCCGCCAAATCCGTCGGCACTCCGGAAGCCGAGAAGTTTGCCGAAGCAGTCAGTGCATCCGTCCGACTGGCGAGCAACAGCCCGTCGGCAGCTGAATCCACACGCTATTGGATTAGCGCTCTCGGCGATTCACCTGATCTACGCCGAAGCCTTGCTTATTCTCTGGCATCAGGTAAGGACTTCGACGGAGCAATTCGAGAGATGAGCGTAGCTGCCGCAATGTTTGAGAAGGCCGGAAGAAGCGTTGACCTTGCGCAGGCTGACATTTCTCTGGCTGGATATCGCCAAACAAAGCAGCAACCGGATTATCCAGCTGCCCGAGAAGATCTTGAGAAAGCCCTATTACTCTTCCAAAGCCTTCACGATGAAAAAGAACAGGCTCAGGTTCACCTCCTTCTCGGATTTCTTTATATGGCAGAGAGTAAGACAGACGATGCCCGCGGTTCTCTGACTGTAGCTCAAGAGCTCGCTGACAAACTCGCCGCCTGGGAGATACAGGGCCGCTCGTTGTGGGCTCTTGCAGAACTTGCCGAGAAGGCTAATGACGACGGTGCGGCGGAGATGTACCTGCATGCGTCTGAAATACTATCCAAAGCGGGTCTTCCGGACGCACAATCCCAAACCCTAACCAGACGAGCTTTCATCGTCCGGAACAAGGGCAATACCGAAGAAGCTTTCCGACTGCTACTACGTGCACGCGATCTCGCTGAGCAAAGTAAGAACAATCTCGCGGGATTCTACGTGTATTCAGAACTTGGAAGAGCCTATGAGTCCGTGGGACAATATCAGAATGCAATCATTGCTTTCTCTTCGGCACGAGATAAAGCAGCTGCAGAGCATAACATATCGCTGGAAGCATATGCACATTTGGCCATCGTGGGGGTATCTCTAGTTCTAGGGGAATCGCCCGTTGCAATCGAAAACGCGACAGCCGCGCTAAACGAGTTCAAGGCTCTTGGTGACGAGAAGGGCGAGTTGTCCGCGTATTCTTCGCTCATCGGAGTCTATGCAGAACGCAATTCTGAAGCGAAGGATTATAACAAGGCTGCCTCGCTCTACGATGAAGCTTCACGTCTAAAAGGTTTTAAATCTGACTCGTTATTAATACAGCCCTACCTTGTTGAGATGTATACCCAGACTGGGCGGTACGAGGAAGCCCTCAAGACCGCTAGTGACACCCTTTTGCAATGTAAAGCAGCAAGCGATGACAACTGCGTGGCACATGCTCACCTTTCACTTTCCGAAAATTACTGTGCAAGAGGTGAATACCAGCTTGCCAAAAAAGAGTTAGATGCCACGGTTCCACTTGTTCGGATAGTACATGACTATTATTTGTCGGGACGATTCTTATACGTCAAGGCAAGGCTAGAGCGTGACACCGGCAGGTTCGATGATGCTATCACCGACTATTCCGGAGTCGTGCAAATGATTGACGGCTTGAGGCAGGATTCAGATTCTGAAGAGATTCGCGCCGTAGCAGAACAGTATAGCTATATCTTTGACGAACTTGTGGCTACCTTCTATCAACAATCCAAAGCACAACCAACCGCGAAAGGAGACTATGCCGGCCTAGCTCTTCGCAATAGCGAAATCAACAAAGCACAAGAATTCGATAAAGTGTGGGGCACACAGTTCTCGGCGGCGATGAGGCGCAGACTTGCAACAGACCTTCGGGAGAAGGAAATCGAGCTGCAACTCAGGAAGACAAGACTGCAGGGTGAACTGCGAGCTGTTTTGGCTGGAAACAAGAATTTGACTCGGAGCGCGGAGGAAATCCGTTCAGAGCTGACAGCGGCTGATCGCGAACTGGATATCTTTGTTTCCGCGCTGAGGACAAAGTACCCTGCATACGCGGCTATTCGGTATCCCACCCCTCTCGATGTACGGAGCCTTCCCGTTCGAGACGGCGAATTATTTATCGAACTCAGAGTGACCGATGACGCGATCTATGTGTGGTTTGTCACTCAAGAAGGCCAGCAGTCGCAAATTCCGCAGTTTTACTCGGTTCCCAAGGGGCGCGCCTGGGTCCGCAGCCAGGTTGAGAAGATTAAGCAAAACATCTCGCAAGCGCAAATCGCGGGTTTCAATGGTGCGGCCATACAGGAGCTGACGAACAGCCTGTTCCCAACCTCAGTATATGAACTTCTACAAAAAGCGAAATCCATCATTTACGTTCCGGATGATGCGCTGGCATTGATACCGCTTGAGGTGTTGTCTCCAACTGCGAATGCTGAGGTGTATCCGCTCGCCGGTATTCCCACGACCTATTACCCTTCGGCAGAGGCGATGGAGATATCCAGGAACGCGCAGGTCGGGGGTGACTGGGAAACGGAGCTGCTTGGCATCGGTGATCCGATTACATCGCAAAAAGATCCAAGGTGGGAAGCCACCACAGAACTGTTTGCTATTGGGGATAATACGCCGACCCAAACGACGGCAAGCGTCGTGAACACTTTGAGATCTGCTGGGATATCGTTCGAGCGACTGCCTGGCACCTCTGCCGAATTACAGGGAATCGCGAAATTGGTAGAGGGAAATGGAGGCAAGACAGACGTTAGGGTTGGGGTGGAGGCAAGTCGCAGAAAACTACTCCAAACGGACCTGCGCAAGTACAGATTTCTTCATTTTGCAACCCATGGACTGCTGCCTATCGATTCCGGCCTTCGCGAGCCAGCTTTGCTCTTTTCGTTCACTGGAAATCCTACAGACATGTTCTTGGAGTTGTCACAGATTTTGGATCTCCCACTGCATTCGGAGATGGTGGTCCTGTCTGCCTGCAATACCGGTTCAGGAAAGCTGAGCAAAGCAGAGGGAGTCTACAATTTGGGGCGAGCATTCATGGTTGCGGGTGCTTCGAGCGTGGTAGTCAGCATGTGGGAAGTGGCTGACAATTCGACAGCTGTGTTCATGCAAGAGTTGTACAAATCAATACTTAAGGGGGAACCCAAGAACGTTGCGCTGATGCATGCACGCCTGACCCTCATTCGCCAGGGATACGATCAGCCTTTCTACTGGGCACCGTTCATTTTGATGGGGGAGTAGCTTCTTCCCAGAGGACCTCTGGGAAATCCGAGTCGCTTGAAGCATGTACTACTCGCCCGTTAGCCAGAGTCGCTTTCCAATCCGAAAAACCCATTGTTGAAGCCCCACGTACTGCCTCAACGCTGTTTCCGTTATTATCTTTGATCAAGAGACAACAGGTTTGACCGTCCTTGGATGAAACCATCCAGTACACGGTTAATCCAGGATATTCAGACTTGTAAATGACGCGACCATCGTTGAAGCGTGCCACATATGTGGCGGTCGCACTAGGCACATCAGGATCAGGCTTTATCCCTCTGGTCTGACGATTCGTAGCTTGTGCAAGGAAGGACTTGATTGCATCAGCAGAGATGGCATAGTCGAGATTCTGCCCATCCTCAAACATCGCGACAAGCCCAACCAGTTTGCCCGAGTCGTCCACAACGGGGCCACCCGAATTGCCAGGATTAATAGCAGTCTGCATTTGCAGCACTTTCGCCCGGTGCTCGCTACCATCCGCGTACTTCCACGTGTAGTCAGGTCGGATCTGGCTCAGCACTCCAGTGCTGTAGGACCATAGTTGCCCATGAGGGTGTCCAATAATGTGAAGGTCTTCCGCGATTTGGGCCTCAGAAACTTCACCGACTGAAACTGCCGGAAGTCGAGAAGGTGCCTTGTCAAGCTTCAAAAGAGCAAGATCTGGAACCGAACTAACGTACGCAACCTGTGCATAATACGCATACTGCCGTTGGGGTTCTGCACCAGAGGGGGGCTTCAAGAAAACTATGGCATCCCGGTGACCGGCAATTACATGCCAGTTTGTGAGCACATAGCCGGAGGGATCTACTACAACCCCGGTTCCGATCCCTTCAATTTTCTCATCGTCGCCAGTCACGACCAGCGTCACTGCAGGTGCCAAATCTCTGAATATCGAAATACCCTTCGCTCCACGCGTTAGCACAGGTTCTTTGTAGCTCGCGAGGATTCGCGATCCCCGGTCGAAGGCCAAGAAAGGCATCAAGAACGAATCTGGCTGTGCATGCGAAATGATCGACGATGGTTTATCAGCGCGTGTGAATTGCGCGCTAGGAATTAGAGCAGAGATGTCTTGAGCACTGGCAGATAGAGAGGATATTAAAATACCGCACATCAGTGGCAGCACGATGGAAAGAACTCTTGCGTGTAGTTTACACATTTGCATCCCTCCGTAAATCAGAACGGCCAGTGGGATCTTGCAGCCCAACAAATCAGAACGAATGATACCACCGTGACACGCATTACTTCTCGCTGTGACACTTTCAACTACTGGGGATCGGACAGCGTTGGGGCTTCGATGCTATATGGATTGTTCGCGCTTTGCGAACTGTACGGGCTTCCATTTGGGCCGTATGGATTGTTAATACTATTTTGAGCAAAGCGGCTACCGTACGTGCCGTAACGGTTTGAGGTTGAGTCGGGCGCGTATCGGTTGGAACTATAGCGGCCCAAGTATGTGCCGTCATTTGAGGTAATCGTGGGGGCTTCGGTCGCATACGGGTTGGTGACGCTGTGCGGGCTATACGGGCTTCCATACCTGCCATATGAATTGTTGATGCTGTCAGATGAATACGGGCTTCCGCAGCGTCCGTACACGTTCGAGGTGGAGTTTGGATCGTACTTGTTTGCGCTCAGCCTGCACCCGGCAATCGACTGAGCTGATGCAGCCAAAGTCAACATGCCAACCAGAACAACTATAGAAACTGTATTTCTCAGGGAACTTTCTCCTTTTCTAAGGGGAGAACGAGTTCCAAGAACCTTTCTTGCGCGCTTTCTTCTGCAAGTCTTTTTGCTTCGGTCGATCTTATGTCAGGAGGGCAAGTTCAATGAATTGGCAGAGAGCGAAACGGTTCCCTTGGGCTTGGGTGACTACGATTTGAGTGATCCTGGGGAAATTGACTGATACATCCTAAACACTTGGCAAGATCGTCCAAAACTCTTCTTGGATTATCTGCAATGCCTGGCCCTTCCTCCTCACGCCCCGCCCCGCTCGTGCGCGCGCCCCGGCCTCCGGGGGTGGAGCAAAATCCCCTCAGTGCGTATAACCCCCCTCACTCATTTGACCCTTCTTTTCTCACGCCTGTAAGATCGGGCACGAAAGAATCGTGGAGTGCATGTGTGAATAGAAGCGTTAATTCCCGACCAGGTGAAGATCGAAAGATCGAAACAGTGAGCGGAAATCTGTTGATTCCCGCTCATCAAAGCGCCCGCGCTTAACAGCTTTGAATCCACGGGGTGACGGGTTGGTTCGACGGTGGGGATTTTAGCTCACCCGTCGGAGCCGGGTCCTGACCGTTCCGAAGCCGACTCCTAGAGTCTTGGCAACCTGCCGCAGGCTGAGTCCCGCAGCTTTCACAGTCACCTGTGCTTCACGCCTGCGGCCGCTCAGTTCACCGCGTTTGACGGAGTCATCATCGCCGCCAGCATTTCATCCTGCGCTGCCAAACGATCTTCGCTCATGCTGTGGGCGTAAATTCCAAGCGTCGTAGACACGTCGCTGTGGCGAAGCATCTTCTGCACCGTCTTCACGTCGGTCCCCTTCCGCACAAGGAAACTCGCCAAGCTATGGCGCAGGTTGTGGAACCCGAAACGCACCTTTTCGCCTTTTTTAAGCACGCCTGCTTTCACAGCTGCCGGGCGGAGATAGTCCTCCACCAGCATATTGGCCACGCGGGGTCGCTTGCCCTTGAGCCGTGTGCTGGCAAATACCCAGTCCGGCGGCTGACCGTAAGGTGTCTGCTCCTGCCACTGGCGAATGAAGCCTGCGAGTAAAGGGACCATTGGAACGGGAGCCTTGCTTGCCGCAGTCTTTGACTTACCCACCTTCCCGCCCGTCCACGAGCGGCGGACGAAAACCTGCTGGTTGTCGTAGTCCACATCTGCCCACTGCAAACCAAGGCACTCGGAAATGCGAAGCCCCGTCGCCGCAATGATCATCGTGAGAGTGCGCTCCGGCTGAGGCATCGCCATGAGAATCTTGAAGCATTGTTCCGGTGTGATGATCTTCGCCTCGTACTCGGACTGAGTTTTGACCCGGACAAACATCATGGGGTTGGCTTCCCCGGTGCGAGGAATCAGGCCATAGGTCTGCCCGTGCTTAAAGACCAAGTTCATCACACGGCGGATCTTGTCCACGGTAGGGTTCTCAAGGTTCTCCATTCGCTTGCTGGCTTTCAGCCACTGCATGATTTCCAGCGGCTCAACCTCCAGCGCGGGACGATTTCCCCAGCGAGGAATCAGTCGATTGTTCAGGATTTGAAGGTAGCGTTCTATGGTGGTGTGGGACTTCTGGTCGTCCGCTTCGGCAAGTTCGCCCAGCTCATACTTGATATAGTGCCGCGCTAGATCGCCGAACATAACACGGCCAGTCAGGCCCAGTTCGTGGTAGCGGTCAAGGCCACGATGCTCCACTTCCGCCCAGGCGTCTTTCTCTCTTGGGAGAGAGGACAGTGCCCCGACGACGACCGTATTCTCCACTCTGTGGCCGTCCGTCTCGCGGGTTCTGTAGTAGTGGTACACCCACACTTTGCCCGCCCTCTTGCGTTCCTCCTTCGTTAGCCAACCTCGTTGCGACATCTCAGCCTTCCGTCCCGATCGCGCCAGCGCCGGACTTGGGCCGAACCATACTGGTTCTCTGCCGAGATGAAAACCAAGATCTTTCCGTTGATGAAACGGCATCGGCGAGTTCGCTGAGGCGGAACCGCCACACCCGTCTCGTACCATCGCCGATCGGATGTCCGGGTAACCTGCCTGCCCGAGCGAGTTCTAGAATGCGACGCCGATTAAGTGAAAGAAATTTTCCGGCTTCGTCGGCGTCAACGAAACCTTCCAGTGCTTCAGGGGTCATTGTCGTGCTCCGAAGGGCTAATACTTTAGGAGCACAATGCAACGCGGATACGGGCTTCAACGTGACCTAGGTTATCTATAAGGCCACTCCTCTCCAGTGGAAGAATGGGCGGATGTGCCGGGGAGGATGTGCATGACAACCACCACAAGTGTGTTTCTGCCCGACGAGCAGGAACAGCAGATAACCAAAAAGCCGCCACAGCCAGTGCGGCCCAGTAGACACGAAAGCGCAGTCAGCGAATCCACTGCGCCAGACGGCGCTGAACTCCAAAAGTTAAACGAAGAACAACTCAAAGCGGCCATCGTGTCCGCTTGGAAGAAGCTGGAGCGGATAGGCAAGAAGGACATGGGGCCGCAACTCTATTGGCTTCGCGAGAAGCTGAGAGCACAAGGCAGCAGGAACGACATTCGCGATCGGGATAAGGGCTTTGGTGCTTGGGTCGAGAAGACTATCGAAATCTCACGCCGCACTGCCGATCGCTGGGCTGACAGCTACGGGTTGGAGCACGGCCTAATCAAGCGGAAGTCAACTTCTAGACACGATGTCCAAAAGTTGTTTTCGACTAAAGATGAAGACTTCTACTCACAGGAACTCCGCAAGCACGGTCGTCAGATTCAGATGAACTACTGGGTAACCCAGTCAATCTTCAAGCGGTACGAAACCGCCGTGAAGGTTCTGCGGCGGCACTTCAAAACCACCAGCAGCCAGGAAGCAGTTGTGAAAGGAGCGTTGTATGCCGCTGAGAACCTTGCATCCCGAAAAGGAAAAGGAGCTACGGGTAAGGCTCCAAGGACCTCTTACGCAAAAGGAGCGGGTGAACTGCGAAGCAAAGCTCAACATGTACAAGGTGTACACCGCGCCAACAGACATAGGCGAGGAACAGTCGCTCGCGCTGCGCGGGCAGATGCTAAGCCCAAAGCATTTCGAGCTGCTGCTGGATAAAACGGGGATCGTAGAGAGACCTGATTTTGAACCTCTTTGCATTTTGCTGAAAGGCCACCTGCCAAAAGATCTGCTAGACAGAGTGCGGCCGATCCTTCGCAGTGTTGCCCGACAATCTGTAGCCTCTGGCAACCGGGTTGACGCTGCTGGCGCAGGCCGCGGATTGCGCCGCCGTCGCGATGGCTCCACGTCGAAAATCACAGGCGTCCCCCGATTAGAAGACATGGCGGATGAGCACTATGTGCGATTGAAAGTCGCCAAGGACGGCACAGTCGGCTACAACGCCCAGACCGTCCGGGGCGGTCAGAAACTTCCTTGCAGGCTCACGTCTTGGACTCAGACGGCAAACCCCGTTGAGTGGCAGCTCATGTCCGAATTGTCGGAGGCAGTTGGTAAAGCGTTCAGGCACTCTTGGGTGAATCAAGAATGGGAGAGGCAGTCCCGCAAGGCGTCCAAAACGCTCCGGGAGTTTGTTATCAAGACTCGTAAGGGAATCACGCCGTTCACTACGATCACGGTCAACAAAAGCTGGCCGACTGCCGCCCACATTGATTCCGGTGACCTAAAGCAAGGCTTTGGCGTCATGTGCTGCCTTGGCGAGTTTGAAGGCTGCGATCTTGTATTCCCGCGCTACAAGGTCGCCGTTCGCTACCGGGAAGGCGACATCCTTTTAGCAGACGTGGCGAATCAGGTGCACGGCAATACACACCTGTTAAATCCTGACGGTTCCGTCCCAAAGTTGGATGAGGAGCCGGAGCGTCTTGTTTGTGTTTTCTACTACCAGGAAAAAATGGAGCAGTGCCTCAGCCCAGAGGAAGAGATGGGAATCATCAACTCGTGGGTGAGGTGCAAGTCGACACGCAGTAAGAAAAGCACCACTACCACCAAGAAAAAGAAGAAGTGATGCGCAAGACTCTCGTCATGATCATCGGCGCAGGTGCTACTGGAAAAAGTACGCTGAGCCGCACCCTTGCTGGGCACTCCGCGCAGGAGCACCACATTGAATTGGACGTCACGGAGAAGGGTGCCAGCAAGCGGGTCAAGGCACCATACGTCCTCGGCGCTCACATCGCAATAGCTGGAAACCTCAAAAATACCAGTGACGCAATCGGTGCGATGGATGCTCTCCATCAAACGATCGACCATTGCTGGAAAGAGCGCGACGTCGTCATCACGGACGGATTTCGCTGCACAAACAAGTTGGTTCGCTGGGTTGAGGACCATCCCCTCAACCCGGCCGCGCTGTTCGTCTACATAGAACTTTCCCTCAATAGCAACATTGCTCGGCTACGTGGCCGAAGGGCTGGGAACGGGAAGACTGAGAGCCAACTCCCTCCCAAGACTTTCCTCAACGTGCTGAACTTCCGTGAACGGGCGTTCGGTGTATGGAACTACGCTCAAGACAACTACCATCGTCAGCCCGTCCGCTTCCTAGAGTTGCCCGAGGGGTTGGAGCCGGAAGAGTCGGCAAGATTGATTGAGACCGAGGTGGGCAAGCTCGGCATACCACGCTGTACTGAGCACCGAAAAACACCGCAGGTGCGGCGCGAATCTCCTGTAGTCAAGGTTGAGGGAGCAACGGTGGACACCGTCTTCAGCGTTCAGAGCTTCGACCGGGACCTTTCTCGCTGGGAAGACCACCTTTTATACCTCACACCCGTTGAGAACATCGCCGGCATGTGGTGGAAGCGCGAGGACAAGTTTGCGCCGCTCGGGTACGGCAATATCAACGGCTCCAAGCTCCGCCAACTTATCTGGTTGTTCAGCCAAAACGAATATCCGGGAGTTGTGTCGGGCGCGGTCACAGGCTCGCCGCAGCTGCCGATGGTCGCCGCTTGTGCGAAGCACTGGAACATTCCCTGTGTTCAATTCACGGGCGGTCAAGGCGAAATGGTGACGGCAGGTGAGAAGTTCGGCGCGGAGACTCGGCTCATCAATCCCGGCTACGCCGCAACCTTGAACGCCAATGCCAGGAAGCTCGCTGCCTCTAAGGGCTGGCTGCACGTCGAGACCAATATCACCCTTGAGCACAAGATCAATCCCGGAAAGCGCATCGAAGCGTTCCACAGAGTTGGTTCAGAGCAAGTGAGGAACATTCCCGACCACATTGAGCACTTGCTCATCCCAGCCGGGTCATGCAATTCGCTCACGAGCATTCTGTACGGCCTCGGAAGGTTCGGGCCCAAGTCTCTGAAGACGGTTCACCTGTTCCGCATCATGGGCAACGTGCCCAAGCACAAGAAGTGGACGGACGAGCGGCTGGACATCATTCGCAAAGTGACGGGCGAAGAACTCCCGCT
>Ga0326727_10004866_pt1 | contig 39374 bp, 41 predicted proteins | sample MB2enrmetagenome_FD_207643 | JGI IMG/M metagenome (GOLD analysis project Ga0326727, IMG submission 207643) | Lab enriched peat soil microbial communities from McLean, Ithaca, NY, United States - MB29MY | ecosystem: Environmental > Terrestrial > Soil > Wetlands > Peat | place: USA: New York...
TCAGCGAATCAGGAAGCCCGCCGCGGTCGTGGCCAGGAAGACGAGTGAAAAGAGCATGTTACTGATGAATATACGTTCGTTGAGGACGAAAACGTTCTCAGCGGATCCATAGAGTTGGTTTTCGTAGATCACCAGCCCCACCGCCGCCGCGATCCCGGCCCAGTAGGCGGGCCCGGCGCCGCCGAGATACCCGGCCGCCGCCAAGAAGAGCGCCATCAACACGTGCATCACGATGGGGAGCCAACGACCCGAGGCTTCGCCGAAGCGCGCCGGGACCGAGTTGATCCCCTGTTCGCGGTCGGTCGGCAGGTCCATCAGCGCGTAGGCGATGTCGAACCCGCCGACCCACACGGTAACGGCGAGGAAGAGCATAAACGCGGCGGCGCCGGCGCCGCCCGCAATGCCGATGTAGGCGCCCAGCGGTGCCAGCCCGTCGACCGCACCGAGGACGAAGTGTACGAGCCACGTATAGCGCTTGCCGAGCGGATAGAGCAGAATGCCGGCGGCGGCGATCGGCATCAGTTTCACGCACAGCGGATTGAGCATCCAGGCGGAGACGAGCAAGATCGCGAGGCCCGCGACGACGGCCCACACCATCACCGCGGGATGGAGCGCTCCGCTTGCCAGCGCGCGCCTCGCCGTGCGCGGGTTGCGCGCATCGATGTCCTTATCGAAGTACCGATTGGCGGCCATTGCGGCCGTGCGCGCGCCGAAGACCGCGAGCGTGATCCAGAGCAGCGACCACCACGACGGCATCCCGTGCGTCGCGAAGATCGCGCCCGCATAGGCAAACGGTAGCGCGAAGAGCGTGTGCTCGATGCGAATCTCGCGCAGAAAGAGCCGGATCACCGCATCAACCGATTGTATGCGCTCGGTCCCTGCCCCGACCATTCGTCGGACGAGAGCGCCTTGCCGATGCGGTCGAGCCCGAACTCCCGCCAGCGTTTGGTCACCTGGTCGCGCACGGCGCCGTCCATCGCGATGTCGGGCGGCCACTCGCGCGTATAGCCTTCGGCCGCGCTCTTGCGCGTCGCGTCGACGCCGAGCTTGGTGCCGTACGCGACGTTGTAGGAGCCGTGATCGAGATCGTCGACCGGGCCCGGCATCATGACGACGTCGCGATCCGGCGCGAGGTTGTTGAGCGTAAACCACGCGACGCTGCGAACGTCTTGCACGTCGACGTCCGCGTCGACGATCACGAGCACGCGCGTGAGCATCATCATGTGCCCGAGCCCCCAAAGCGCGTTCATGACTTTCTTCGCGTGGCCGGGATATTGTTTCTTGATCGAGACGATCGCCAAGTTGTGGAAGCCGCCCTCGACCGGCAGATTCATGTCGACGACTTCGGGCAGCACCATCTGCAGGAGCGGCAAGAAGAGGCGTTCCGTCGCTTTGCCGAGCCATGCGTCTTCCATCGGCGGTTTGCCGACGAGCGTCGCCGCGTAGATCGGTTTGCGCCGCCGCGTCACGCACGTGACGTGAAACGTCGGATAGACGTCGGCCAAACTGTAGACGCCGGTGTGATCGCCGAACGGTCCTTCGGTGCGAAGGTCCGTATTGTCGACGTAACCCTCGAGCACGAACTCGGCGTCGGCCGGAACCTTCACGTCGATCGTCATCGCCTTGACGAGTTCGACGGGTTTGCCGCGCAGCAGGCCGGCGAATGCGAATTCGTCGAGCACCGGCGGCAGCGGCGCGGTGGCCGCGTACGTCAGCACCGGATCGCTGCCGATCGCGACGGCCACCGGAATGCGGTCGCCCCATGCGTCGGCATGCGCACGCCCTTGCTTGTGACGCTGCCAGTGCATCCCGGTCTCGGTCGCGTTGTAACGCTGCATGCGATACATGCCGACGTTCGGGCGGCCGGTTCGCGGATCGTTCGTAATGACGAGCGGCAGCGTGATGAACGGACCGCCGTCCATCGGCCACGTCGTGAGCACGGGGATCTGCGTGAGGTCGGGCTCGCGCTCGATCACCTCGTGTACCGGCGCGTCTTTCACCGTTTTCGGCAGAGCGTTCGCAAGCGGCGAGAAGCGCTTGAGGAACCCGAGCTTGTCGCCGATCGACGGCCCGGGCGGTGTGAGATCGAGCAGCGCGCGCAGCCGCGCCGAGGCTTCGTCGAGCGAGCTTGCGTCGAGCGCCATCGCCATCCGCCGGTGCGAGCCGAACTGATTGGTGAGGACGGGAAACTCAGACCCTTTGACGTCGGTGAAGAGCAGCGCGGGACCGCCCGCTTTCACCACGCGGTCGGTGATTTCGGCGATCTCCAAGTACGGGTTGACGGACGCAGCGATCGTGTGCAGCTCGCCGGCGCGGCGCAGCGCTTCTACGAACGCTCGCAGGGAATCAAAGGGCATGCGACCTCCTGTTCGCCCCTCCTAACCCGCTCTCCGCGCAGGCTGTTGCGCGGAGAGCGGGGGCGTCCAAAGTCGCAGCGATCGGGCGCTACGGTATTCGGTGCGTCGCCTTCAGGAATGCGCGCAAGCTCGCCGGCCCCGCTTGGGCTGCGCGAGCACCGAAACTCGCCGCGCTCGCGTGCCGGCGAAGTGCGGCGGACTCCTCGTAGCCGTTGTAGAGCACGATCGACGTCGCGCCCAGCGGTGCGACCTGCGTCGCGCTCGTGCCTCCGGGCGCGATGACGAACGCGCCGTTGGTTCCCGTCAGGCTGCTGAAACCGAAGCTGGCGAAGAAGAGGGTGCCGTCCGGCGCGGCCACCACGGGATATGCATCGAACGTCCCGGTGATGTGCCGCAGCACCGAAGCGCCGAGCGGCGAGAAGACCTCGACGTCGTGCAGGGTGTCGCCGACCGGTGTAAATGCGTTGGTGCTGTCGAGCCCGGCGTTGTTGTTGGCAACGTAGATATTTCCGGTCGCGTCGACGTCGACGCCTTCCGGCCCGGGACCCTGTGCGTTCGAGCTCGTCGCTACGAACTTCTCCGGTCCGTTCGGCGGATAGATGTAAAGTCCGGCGAGCGGATCGTTGAGAATGAACGAGTACTCGGTAACGTAGAGCGTTCCGTCGGGGCCGACCGTCATGTAGTTCGGCGCGAAGTTCGCCTGCTGCGCGGCGGGCACGATCGTCTCCGGTATCGTTCGCGACGGCGTCGTGCTGCCGGGCGGATAGACCGCGTAGCTATAGGTTCCGTTCGACGAGAGCGACCCGACGTAGATCGTGCCGTCGTGCTGCACGTCGAAGCTCGGCGAACCGTATTGCTGCGCGGTGAGCGTGTAGCTGGGAGCACCGCTCGTGATCCCCGCGTTCCAGACGAAGAGCGAGAGCGGGAACGATCCGTCGACGTTCGTGCCGCTGTTGATATAGACGATCTCACCGCCTCCGCTGCCCTCGATGAAGCCGTACGATAGCGCGTTCGTGTAGGTTCCCGCCGGTGTGGTCGATCCCGCCGGGTAGTATTGGATGAGCGCGGGGCCGGGCGTGGCCGTGGGGCTCGCGCTCGACGACGGCGAGGGTACCGGGGCCGTATAGAGGTTGTAGACGTTGCCCGCATCGTCGAGCACCAGCGAGTTGGAAGAAATCGGCAGGGTCGAGACCGTTTGACCGGCCGTGTTCACGACCAGAATACCGTTCGCGCCCTGCGAAATGTACGCTTGTACCTGCGCTTGCGTCGGCGGAGGCGTCGCACCCGACGCGCTGACCGAGAAGATGCAGAATGCATACGTGCTGTTCTGCCGGAGCGTAAACGACCCCGGGTTCCCACTGAACGTGAGACCGTTACCGCTGGCCGTCACCGGCCCCGCGATCGTTTGCCATGCCGGCGACGGGACGGTCGTGTCGTAAAACGCGAGATAGTAGTTGGTCGTCGCGCCGAGCGTACCGTTTGGGAACTGCTGCGTGAAGCTGACGGTCCCGGCGACCGTGATGTTCTGGCTCGGCGTGACGATGTCGTAGTAGATCGACGAGTATTGCCCGCTGACGTTGCGTACGATCGTGTTGCGCGTACGCGCATCGAGGACGGGAATGCTCGGCGGCGGCGAGGTACCCGCTTTGACCGCGACCGTCGTGCCCGCGTTGGTGGTAACGAGCGGCGCATTTACGCTCGCGGTGTAGCCTGCGGGTGCCGGTACGGCGGTCGCGACGGGCTGTTCGACGAGCGCGGCCCCGCCGCCGATCGGCACGCTGGTTGCCACCGCCGCCGGCGTTGCGGTCGGGGCGATCGTGGGCGTGGGGGTCGGCACGGAGAAGAAGTTTCCGGTCGAACCGCCGCCGCAGGCTGCGAGCGCAAGCGCGGCAAAAGCGAAACAGACACCGACAGGTAAGCGCATAGAGCACCTCGGGAATCGGATGGTGATCGTACGAACGTTCTGTGCCGAAGTTTGCCGACCTTTGTCTACTTTGGAGTTGTGATGGGACCTTTGGACCTGCGCGAGCATCCGCCGCGCTCGTGTTATGAGGAACTTGACGGATTGATGCTGATGCCGCGGACGATCGACAAGTTGCGCGCACAGCTTCCCGGCGGACATCCCGGCGGATATTTCATCAACGGGCCGATGCCGGGCATCTCCGGGTTCTTGCTGCAGCGGCTGGGAATCGATGAAGCGGAGCTCTCGGAGGCGATCGCCGTTGCCGGGAATGACGACGACGTGGCGGCGTGGCTGCGCGAGCGCGTCGACACGGCGACCTATCCCGAACTGAACGAAACGCTGCGCCGCATTCGTCCCAAGCACGCGGGCAACCCGGCACTCTTCGCCGAGATCTATGCCGAAACGCTGGCGGCGCACCCCGAACTCGAGCGCATCGTCGACGTCATCGAAGCCGACGATGCGCGGATGTTTCCAGGCCGTACGCGCGCGTGATCGGCCTGTTGCTCGCGGCGGCGATCGCCGCGACGCCGGTGAGTTTTCTAAGCAAAAACGGTACGACGTCGCTGACGGGCTCGTTCTATTCCGCCGGTCCGGCGAAACTGCCGGCCGTTGTCGTGCTCCATACCTGCGCGGGTATCGACGACGCGATGACCGATTGGGCGCAGTGGCTGGCCCAGAGCGGATACGACGCGCTCGTCGTCGATAGCTTCGGCCCGCGTCACGTCGAGAGCGTCTGCGGGACGCACAACGTCCCGCCGCGTGAGCGCGCGCTCGATGCGTATGGCGCGCTCGCGTATCTGCGCTCGCGCGCCGACGTCGACGGCGATCGCATCGGCGTTATCGGCTTCTCGCACGGGGGCGGCACGGTGCTGTGGACCGAGAACGCCGATCTCGCTGCGAAGGCGGGCTTTGCGTCGAACGGTTTTCGCGCAGCGATCGCGTTCTATCCCAATGCATGCGACGCAAAACCGGCGGCGGCGTTGACGTTTCCGCTGCTCGTGTTGATCGGCGCGCTCGACAACTGGACCGACGCGGCCACGTGCCAGCAGCTCCTCTCCCGCGTCGATCCCGGCCAGACGGTCGGAACGATTCACGTGTATCCGGGAGCGTACCACAAGTTTGACGATCCGCAGGCCGATCGTATCGCGCACATCGGCGCGCATCAGTACACGCTCCGATACGATGCGGCGGCGGCCGCGGATGCGCACGATCGCGTGCTGGCATTCTTGCGCAGCCGGCTCGGGCCCTAAGCGCCCGGAGCGAAGCGCTCCATCCAAATCTCCGGCCGCAGGAGCGGCGCGAAGCCGTACTGTTCATAGAGGCCGCCGGCCGTTTGCGTTGCGAGCAGCCAGCGGCGCAGGCCGCACAGATCGGGATGCGAGAGCGCGGCGTCGAGCAGCAGACGCGAGAGCCCGCGGCCGCGATGCGCGGGGTCGACGAAGACGTCGCACAGCCACGCGAAGTCGGCGCAGTCGGTGACGACTCGCGCGAAGGCGACGGTGTCGCATCGCTCGTCGAGCACAGCAAAACACAGCGAGTGCGCCATCGAACGCTCGATACGCGCGCGCGAGCGGTTCGCGGCCCAGTGGCTCGCGCGCAAGAAACGTTCGACGGCGTCGACGTCGATGCGGCGCCGGTCGCTCGTCACCGCGTAGCCGCCCGGCTCAGGCACCGGCGAGCCGCCGTTCGAGGCGCTCCCGTACCGCCGGCCATTCGCGGGCGATGACGCTGTAGAACGACGTATCGCGCGCGTCGCCGCTCTTCGGATGAATCCGGTACGAACGCAGGGTGCCTTCGTACGCGGCGCCGATGCCTAGGATCGCCTGACGCGATCGCTCGTTCGTCGCTTCGGCTTTGAGCTGGACGCGCTCGGCGTTCCACTGCTCGAACGCATAGCGCAAGAGCAGGTACTTGCATTCGGTGTTGATTCCGCTGCGCCAACTCGCGCGCTGCAGGAACGTCCAGCCGATCTCGAGCTTGCGGTGCGCGGGCTGGATGTCGGCAAAGCGCGTCGATCCGATCGCGTGTCCGGTTGCGCGTTCGACGATGGCGAACGCGTGATGATCCGGCAGCGCGGCGATATCGCCGAGCCATGCGCGCGCGCCGTCCTCGCCGGTGAAGGGGTTGACGCTAAAGGTAAACTCCCATAGCGCGGGATCAGCACAGCGTGCAAGCAGATCGGCGAGGTGCCGTTCGGCGACCGGTTCGAGGCGGACGCGTTCGCCTTCGAGGGTGAGGTTGGCGATCACGTCCTCACCTTCGCACATGGGGTCAATAGGAACGCTACGGCAGCCCCATCGTGCGCTTGATCAGCTTGTCGCGCGTGCCGGCCGGCAGCATCGCCGCCACCGCCTGAATCTGCGCCTTGCGGCCGATGACGTAGCGCTCGCGCGGTTTGGGCGCACGCAGCGCCTGGAGCACGGTCCGCGCGATCACCGCCGGATCCATGCCTTCCTCCTCTTCGCGCTCGGTCTGCTTCACGATGGCGTTGAGCAGCGGGCCGTAATACTTCACGGCGCCCGGCATCTTCGCAATGGTCGCATCCTTGCCGGCGCGGCCTTTCTCCCAGATCGGCGTCTTCACCGACGCGAACTCGAGCAGCGAGACGCCGACGCCCGCACTCGCGAGCTCTTGTCGCAACGCATCGACCAGCATGGCGAGCGCGGCTTTCGAGGAGCTGTACGGTCCCACGAACGGGGCCGAGATGCGACCGGCGATCGAGCCGATAAAGACGATGCGTCCGCCGTTCTCACGCAGCATCGGCAGCGCCGCTTGCGCCATCGCCATCGGGCCGAAGACGTTGACTTCGAACTGCTGGCGCAGATCTTCGAGCGGCAAGAACTCGAGCGGTCCGGCGACGGCGATACCCGCATTATTGACGAGTCCGCGCAGCGTTACATCTTGCTCCTTTACCGATTCGATCGCGCGCGAGAGGTCGGCCGGAACCGTGACGTCGAGAATGATGGGCCGCAAGCGCTCGTGTTCGGCTTCGAGGCGTTCGCGGTCGGCTTCTTTTCGCACGCCCGCGAAGACCGTATAGCCTTCGCGCGCAAGCAGCAGCGCGGTTTCGTGCCCGATTCCGCTCGAAGCACCGGTGACGATGACGGCGTCGTTATCCACGTTGTGTTCTCGGTCTCCAGAGGTAGCTCGTAATAATCGCGAGGGAGAAGAGCGTGCCGACCGGCAGATACCACAATGTGAGAACCGCCATGCCGAGGATCGCGTTGCGCCTGCCGGTCAGATAGAACGCGATTGAGGTCAGCCAGAGCAGGCCGTAGACGATGAAGAGCCCGTTGGTCGTCCACGCGCGTGGGTCGATGCCGGCCGCATGCAGCAGCAGCGACCACGGGCCGAGCGTTCCGCCCAGGTACGAGCCGGTGAAGCGAGCCACGAGACCGTCGATCAGCATGTAGCCGCCGGTGATCGCGGCGAGCCCAAGCCGGACGACGTTCCTCACGGGCTCGCTGAAGGCACCGGCGATGCTGCGCTCGCGAAACCGGGCGGCACGAGGATGCGGACGTTGTTGGGCTTCGGGCCGTTGGCGGTAAGAAAGAGCTTCGTAACCGCTTGACCGCTCCAATTGCAGGTCACGTAGAGAATGCTCTTGTGCTCTTTGGGATGGAAATAGTTGGGAATCGGCGCGAAATTCGGATATAGAAACAGGCCGTCTTGCTGTGGGCCGTTCAGGTCGGAGCCGTCGGCAAGTTCGAAGCTGACGGTGGGCGTGAGCGTGTCGAGCGTCTCGGCGCTGTTGTTCTGCACCGAGAGCACGAGCATGACGTACGGCGTGCTGCAGTCGTTCATCTTAGCGAGGAACGCGCGCGCATCCGGCGATGCCACGGTTTGGATGCTCTCGACTTTGATGACGTAGCCCGAGAACGCAAACGCCTTATCGATCGGTTTGGTAACGACGTCGTCGGCCGAAGCGGTCGTGCCGGTCGCCAAAAGCAGGGCGGCGGCGAACGCCGCGCCGAGGGCCTGTATCATGCGCATGAGGCCCGGCGTTCGCCGCATCGCGCTCGACTACTTGCGTTGGTGCAGGATGTAGGCGTTGCCGTCCGGGTCCTTGCCGAAGGCCATGTAGCAGACCGGGGTTTCATCGACGGGGCTGATCTCGACGCCGGCGGCCTGCAGCGCAGCGACCTTCGCGCGCACGTCCGGGACGGCGAGCATCACGAAGCCGCCGACTTCCTTTTCGGGGGTTTGCCAGACGCCGAACGTGGCGCCGTCGGCGAGCGTGAACTCGGCGCCGCGACCGTGTTCGTCGATCTCGGTGGGCACGAGGCCAAGCGTATCGCGGTAGAACGCGATCGCGCGCTGCGGATCGCTCACGAGGTAGCCGCTGATATCGATGCCGGTGACGGCGCTTGCGGTCGTGGTGGACATGGCAGTTCTCCTTGAAGCGTTGTGTTGCCTCAAGGCTACCGCGCCTTACCTGACACGCACTGTCATGTTTGGCTTAGGCGCTCTTCGGTTTCCATGCACCGAGGATCGCGCCTTGGATGGCCATGCCGATCGCGATGTAGCCGATGTTGATAAAGCCGAGCGCCGGGGTGCGGTGCTCGAACGCGTAGTCGAGCCACGTTGCGGCGCCGAAGATCAGCAGGCCCATCGAGAGGCCGATCAGTGCGCCGCGCGCCGGGTTCATCTCGCCGCGCCAGCCCAAGATGCGCGCGAGCCCATAGCCGATGAAGTAGCTCATCACGAGCGCGACGGTATACGGGTACCAGCTCGCGTTCGCGGCTTGCATCGCGGCTTGCGTCGAACCGAGCTGCGCGGCCCACGCGCCGCCGAGCACCTGGAACCAGATCGCGCCGAAGATCCAGAACACGATCGCGCTGACGATCACCGCGAGTTGATTGACCGATTTGATCAATGCGGCACCTCCCATCTGCGCGAACTATTAGAGGCTGCCGCGTTGCAAGCCCTTCTCGTCCTTACGACAAGCTCAGGATGACAGACTGCGCGAGGCGACGGCGAGAATTGCGCCGGTGCGCGCGTCCTGCACGAATGCGACGACGCGCAACCCCTTCGAGGCGTCGGCGCCCTCGAGCGGGATCGCTGCGTCGCGGCTCGCCGCGTTTTGTGCCGGAAGCTTTCCAATCGCGGTGAGGTTGCGCACGACGCCGACGTGCGACAGCGTGCGCCCGGCGTTCTCCCCGCGCAGCACGTGCGAACTCGCATGCTCTTGCACCAGGGCCACATACAGCACGGCGGAACGATTCTGCGTGGCATCGGCCTGCACGCGTAGCGCGACGCGGTCGCCCTCGAGCGTCGCGCTCTGAATGTCGAGCGGCGACTTCTTCGCCGCGACCGCGCGCCGGATCGCCGCCGTAACGGCATCAGCATCGCTTCCTACGTATCCCGCGCGCCCGTCGACGATCAACTCAGGCGTGTACGCGCCGTCCTTTTCGTCGATCTGCGCGGCGTACTCGTACTGCCGATCCGTGAACTGCTTGGCTGAGAAAGGATCTTTCCAGCCCAGCGCATTCCAGTAGTCGACGTGTTCGCTGAGCACGATGAGTTCGGCGCCCGCAACGGGTTGCGTGCGATCGAGTTGCTCCAGCAGCGCGTCGGCCGGCGGACAGCTCGAGCAGCCCTCGGAGGTAAAAAGTTCCAGCAGCACCGGCACGCGGACATCGGCGCGCGCCGGCAGGGTGGGTGGAGCCAGCCCCGCCAGCACGAGCGCGATGACTGCCGTTCCTCGCAATCGATTCATGGCATATAGGGAACAACGCGCGAGCCTGCGCCGGATGACACCGTTACAAGAAAAAAGGGCCGCATTGCTGCGGCCCTCTCTTTGTCCTCGAAGGATCAGTCGTCGTGGCGGCCTTGCGGACGGCGCCGGCGACGCGTCGGCGGTGCGCCGGCTCCGCCGGGAGCAGCCCCTTCGGTTGCGGGCGCGTGCGAGGGCGGGTTGCCGTCGTCGTCGTCGCGGCGCGGCGGGCGCGGACGGAAGCTTCCGTTGCCGCGCGGGCGGTCGTCGCCGCCCGTATCGCCGCCCGGCATCAGTGCCTTGCGTGAGAGATTCACGCGGCCTTGGCCGTCGACTTCCATCACTTTGACCATCACTTCGTCGCCGACGTTGAGCACGTCTTCGACCTTGCCGACGCGCTCCGGCGCGATCTGGCTGATGTGCACGAGGCCTTCCTTGCCGGGAAGAATCTGCACGAACGCGCCGATCGGGATGATACGCGTGACGGTACCGAGGTAGCTTTCGCCCACCACGATATCCTTCGTGATGTTCTCGACGTACTTCTTGGCGGCGTCACCGCTCGCGCCGTCGAGCGAGGTGATGAACACCGTGCCGTCGTCCTCGATGTCGATCTTCTCGACGCCGGTTTCGGCGATGATCTTGTTGATGATCTTTCCGCCCGGTCCGATGACGTCTTTGATCTTGTCGGGATTGATCTTGATAACGATCATCCGCGGCGCGTACTGCGAGAGTTCCTTGCGCGGCTCGGCGATCGTCTCGATGAGCTTGTCGATGATGAAGAAGCGCGATTTTTTGGCTTGCGTCATCGCTTCGCGCATGATGTCGATCGTGATGCCGGCCACCTTGATGTCCATCTGGATCGCGGTGATACCGTCTTTGGTACCGGCGACCTTGAAGTCCATCTCGCCGAGCGCATCTTCGAGGCCTTGGATGTCGGTGAGCACCGCATAGTCCTTGCCTTTGAGCACTAGGCCCATGGCGACGCCCGCGACGTGCGATTTGATCGGCACGCCCGCGTCCATCAGCGCGAGGGTCGATGCGCACACCGACGCCATCGAGGAGCTGCCGTTCGATTCGAGCGTTTCGCTCATGAGGCGCAGCGTGTACGGGAACTCTTCCTTGGGCGGAAGCACGGGCACGAGCGCCCGTTCCGCAAGATGGCCGTGGCCGATTTCGCGGCGGCCGGGCCCGCGCATCGGGCGCGTTTCACCGACCGAGAACGGCGGGAAGTTGTAGAAGTGCATGTAGCGCTTGTCTTCGAGCGCGACGATGCCGTCGAGACGCTGTGCGTCGCTGATCGAACCGAGCGTCGCGGCGGTGAAGACTTGCGTCTGTCCGCGCGTGAAGACGCCCGAGCCGTGCACGCGGGGCACGTAGTGTACTTTCGACCAGATCGGACGAATCTCGTCGGGCTTGCGGCCGTCGGGGCGGATCTTGTCTTCGACGACCATCACGCGCAGTTCGTCCTCTTGCATGGCTTTGAGGATCTTGCCGAAGTCCTTCGCGTAGGCGGGGTCTTCGAGCAGCGCTTTGATCTCGTCGTCTTTCTTGCCGCAGCGTTCGATCGCTTCTTGCGGCGTGATTGCGTCGAATGCCGCTTGGCGCATCGCCTTGTCGAAGATGCGCATCGCCTTGGCGACGTCTTTGGCGAACGTCTTGCGCATCCACTTGTCGAGGTCGGCGTTGACTTTCTTGAGCGGGTACACGCGCTTGGCCTTGCCGGCCTTCTTCGCGAGCTCGTTGATCGCTTTGACGATCTTCTTGATCTCTTTGTGCGCGAACTCGACCGCGCCGAGGAAGTCGTCTTCCGAGATCTCGTCGCCGCCGCCCTCGACCATCATGATGGCGTCGTCGGTACCGGCGATGACGATATCCATGCCGCCGGTAACGTACTGCGGCAGCGTCGGATTGCAGATATACTTGCCTTTTTCATCGCGTCCGACGCGCACGGCCGCAACCGGTTTCTCGAACGGAATGTCGGAGACGGCCAGCGCCGCGCCCGCGGCGCACACGCCGATCACGTCGGCGTCGAGTTCGGGATCGATCGACATCACCGTCGCGACGATTTGCACGTCGTTTTGGAAGCCTTCGGGGAAGAGCGGACGGATCGGCCGGTCGATCTGGCGCGAGCTGAGCACCGCGTGCTCGGGCGGACGCCCTTCGCGCTTGATGTAGCCTCCCGGAATCTTACCGGCGGCGTACATCTTCTCTTCAAAATCGCAGGTGAGTGGGAAAAAGTCGATGCCTTCACGAGGTTTCTCGGAGGCGGTCACGGCGCAGAGCACGACGTTTTGTTCACCGTAGCGAATCAGCGCAGAGCCGTTGGCTTGCTTCGCGAGTTCGCCGGTTTCGATGATCATCGTGCGCCCGCCGACTTCAATAGTCACGGATTCGGGCACGAAATACTCCTAGATTTGCTTGTTTTTGCTCTTATGATTGAACTGCGCGGCCTTCGTGGCGGCGTTCCGCCTCCCCTTGAAGGCGATGTCCGGAAGGAGTCCTTCAGGTAGTGCGCTCGCGAGCGGCGCGTACGCGTATCCCGGGTCGGGCACGCGCGCTTCTCAACGTGGCGATGCGTTGACCCGAGGTTACGCGACCGAGTTGACGCTGTAGTTGGTCTGTCCGGTGCCGTCGCCGTAGAGGCCGTCGGCGATCCCGGGTTTGATCGCTGCGAGCGTCTGCTGGAGTTGCGCGAAGGCCTGGGCGCTCGAGCCGTCGGTCAACGAGGAGATATCCGACGCGGACGGGACCGCCTGCGTGATGCTCTGCAGCAACACGGTATTTGCCCACGTTTCGAGGTTGTCGTACGCGACCTGATACGGATTTTGGGTGCTGCCCGAGGACGAACTGCCCGAGGATGAGCTGGTCGCGGACGAACCGGTGGTCGAGGACCCCGAAGGCGTCGAGCTCGTGCTCGGCGTCGCGGTCGGCGCGGTGGCCGTGGCTCCCAGCGAGTTGGTGGTCCCGAGCGAGTTCGTGGTCCCAAGCGAGTTGGTGGTCCCAAGCGAGTTGGTCGCGCCGGTGCTGCCGGGCGTATTGATCGAGCTCAGGGGATTGGACGAGCCGGTCGAGCCGGCCGGATTGACCGTGTCGGTCGAACCCGTCGGGCTGGTCGAACCGGCCGAAGCCGCGGTGCCGTTCACGATCGCGTTGGCGTTCGGGAAGTACTGCGCCGGGTTCAGGACGTCAAAACCGGGGACGGTCGCCCCGCTGAAGGGGGCGCTCAGGACATCAGACCCGATATACGACGTGCTCATCGCCGCTTATCGTACCAAGGTTTGCTCGGGAGGGCCTAGGGTTCGGGCCAAAAGTTTACCGGGCCGTAACCTTCGCTCAGGCCAAGTAATCGAGCCCGTACTCGCTCGTGAGGATCGAGGACTCGCCCCAAACGATGACGGCGCCGAGGTCTTTGAACGGGACCGTCGCGCTCGCGACCATGACCCGGCTCGCCCATCCCTGCGTCTGGAGGAGATTGAATTCGACGCCCGGCGAGGCGAACTGCGCACCCGAAACGCTGCCCATCATCGAGCGTTCGAGCGGGAGGCACTTTGCGACCTCTCGCATTTGAACGAAGCATGCTTCACGAACTTCTACTTGCCGCCGCGTTACAGCCCGCCGCCGGCGCGCACGCGATGATTGCCACCGAGCAGCGCCTCGCTACCCAAGCCGGCATCGCGGTGCTCAAACGTGGCGGAAACGCGGTCGACGCGGCGGTTGCCGTCGCGTATGCGCTCGCCGTCGTCGATCCGTGCTGCGGGAACCTCGGCGGCGGCGGCTTCATGCTGATCCGTATGCACGACGGCAGCGAACATTTCATCGACTTTCGCGAAACCGCACCGCTGCGCGCGACGCGCGGCATGTACCAGGACGCGCATGGGAACGCCGTGCCCGAACGATCGCGTAAGGGCTGGCTCGCGGTGGGCGTTCCCGGAACCGTCATGGGCATGGAGCGCGCGTTGCATGAATACGGGACGCTCTCGCGCGCCGCCGTGATGGAGCCGGCCGTTGCGCTCGCGCGCGACGGCTACACGCTCGTCCCCGGCGACATGCTGCCGTTCGAAGGCTCTCCGGGCGAAGGCTATAGCGGCTGGGCGGGCGGGGCGATGCCGCACGCCGGCGAGCATCTGACGCAGCCCGATCTCGCGCGCAGCCTCGAGCTCGTCGAACGCGGCGGAGCCGATGCCTTCTATCGCGGGCCTATCGCACGCGCGATCGTCGCTGCGAGCCGGCAGGGCGGTGGTCTCCTCTCGCTCGATGACTTTGCGCGCTACACGACCGTCGAGACCGATCCGCTGCATTGCCGTTTCGGCGCGCTGGACCTGATCGTGGCGGCCCCGCCGAGCTCGGGCGGCGTCACGCTTTGCGAAACGCTCGGTATCCTGGCGCCCTTGCCGCTCGCGCAGTGGGGTTGGCACAGCGTACGCGAGACGCACTACGTCATTGAGGCCGAGCGGCGCGCGTATGCCGATCGAAACGCGTATCTCGGCGACCCCGCCTTCGTCAACAATCCGATCGCGCAGTTGCTCGATCCCGCCTATGCGGCCAGGTTGCGCGCCTCCATCGATCCCGTGCGCGCGACGCCCTCGGACGAGATCCATCCGGGATTGGGCGCGCTCACCGAGGGCAATCATACGACGCATTTCTCGATCGTCGACGCGGACGGCAACGCGGTCGCGGTGACGTACACGCTCAACGACTGGTTCGGCGCCGGCGTCATCGCGCCCGGAACGGGCTTCTTTCTCAACGACGAAATGGATGATTTTACCGCCAAGCCCGGAGCGCCGAACCTGTACGGGCTCGTGCAAGGCGAGCGTAACGACGTGCAGCCCGGAAAGCGTCCGCTCTCCTCGATGGCGCCGACGATCGTGCTGCGCGACGGCAAGCTCGCGATGGTCACCGGAAGCCCGGGTGGTTCGCGCATCCCGACCACCGTGCTGGAGACGTTGCTCAACGTGTTCGATTTCGGCATGAACGTGCAGCAAGCCGTCGACGCTCCGCGCATTCACATGCAGTGGCTACCGGACGAGATTCAATACGAGCCCGATGCGTTCGCTCGTGACGCGATGGCGGCGTTGCGGAGCGACGGCTATGCGTTCAAAGCGATCGACTTGTGGGGCTCGGCGCAGGCGATCGTCGTCGATCCTCGATCGGGGATGCTCTACGGCGGCAGCGACCGCCGCCACGCGGCCGGCGCGGCGATCGGCTACTGATGGCCAAGAGCGAAGCGCTGCTCGCGGTCTGCAGCTTGGCCAATCCGTCGGGCGAGGGTTGCGCATGGTGCGGCGCCGCGTTGCCGAAGCGGCGGCGCACCTGGTGCAGCGATCGTTGTTCCGGCGCGTTCTGGACGAATCACTGGTGGACGCTCGCACGCCGCGCCGCAAAGAAGCGCGACCGCTACCGCTGCACGCGCTGCGGCGAGCGCGCCCCCAAACGCAATTCGCCGGATTGGCGGCTGCTGCGCAAGACCAAACGCGTCGAGGTCAATCACATCGTTCAGGCACGGGGCGCGCACGTGCGCCTCTCATGTCTGCACCATCTCACGAACCTCGAAACGCTATGCGTCACCTGCCATAAGGAGCAGACGAAGCGGCAGGCCGCGGCGAGGCGGCAGGCGTCGTGAACAGCGACGGGTCGAGCGTTGCGGGATACGCAAAGTCGGAGTACGCGACCGTGCCGCTGATCCGCTTGACGGCAATGCCCATCGTGCGAATCGTCATGTCGAACGATCCGTCGCGCACGACGTCGTAGCCTCCCTGTTGTCCGAAGTGCAGTTCGACGCTCAGGTTGATGCCGAGAATCGGATTGCTCTTATACCCGAAGCGCACCATGCAGAGCGTCTGCGTGGTCACGTTGATCGTGGCGTCGGTGAGCGGGTGATTGGTGGCGTCTTCGTGTGCGATCAAATGCACCATGTGGCCGGGATCGCCGTTCTCGCACGTTCCTGCGCCGCGGTCTACGACGTCGTAGTACGCAACGCCCATGCTCGATACGACCGCGATCACCGGCGGCTCCGGCGAGGAACTCTGCGACGGGGCCGGCGTTGCCTTGGCGGCTGCTTCGGGCGGTGGGCCGTCGAGCCCGTAGTGCATCCAGTTGTAGACGCCCGCCCACGTTGCGTTGAATAGCGATGCGTGGGTGACGGCGATCTCGCCGTCGTCGGTGCGCAGGGCCGATGCTTGATCGGCGCCGCGTAGCATGACCGGGAAGCTGTCGTGCGGTTTGGCGCCTTTCATGCCGATGACGAACCCCGCTGAGGCTCGCCCATCGGGCGAGCGGACGAGGATGAAGTCGGAACCTTTTGTATCGACCGTCGCCTTGTAGGTCGCGTTCGCCGGCTGGCGCAGGTGTTGCATGTTGCGTACGGCTGCCGCGTAGTAGGCCTCGGCCGAAGGCGGCGTTTGCGCGCGCGCGGCGGAGGGAGAGAGGATCGTCATGGCTGCGACGAGCGCAGTAACCCGTTGAGCGTTCATCGCTGCAGCTACGGGCGAGCCGGGTCGCGTGTTTCACCTCGGCAAGCGGCGGCGTCAGCGCGTGCGGCAGACCAGCGCGCGGCGCTGCAACAGGGCTCGCTCGCGTTCGTTACCCGCCAGAAGCGCCGCCGCCGCGAAGGCGTCGGCGGCCTCGCCGTAGCGAGCGCAGCGCTCGAGGAGATCGCCCTTCACCGCCGGCAGCAAATGGTACTCGCGCAACGCCGGATCGAGCGCCAGCGCGTCGACGAGCGGCAAAGCGGCGGCAGGCCCGAACGCCATGGAGACGGCGACGGCGCGATTGAGGTGTACGACGGGCGTCGGCAGCACCTCCGCCAACGCGTCGTAGAGCGCGCTGATACCTTCCCAATCGGTCTCTTCGAAGCGCAGGGCGCGCGCGTGAGCGGCGGCGATCGCGGCCTGGAGACCGTAGGGGCCGAGCGGGCCCGCGCGCGAGGCGCGATCGAGCGATGCGAGGCCGCGGCGAATCGCAGCGCGGTCCCAGCGCCGCCGGTCTTGATCGGCGAGCAGCACGGGTTCGCCGTCGGCGTTCGTGCGTGCCGCGGCGCGCGAGCACTGCAATTCCATCAACGCGACCAGGCCGTGGACCTCTGCCTCGTCGGGAAGCAGGTGCGCGAGCGCGCGTCCCAGGCGTAGCGCGTCCGCGCAAAGGGCCGGGCGAAGGACGTCCTCGCCGCTGGTTGCGGCGTAGCCCTCGTTGAAGACGAGGTAGATGACCTCCGCGACGCTCGCGACGCGGGCGAGCCGCTCGCCGGGCGGGGGAAGTTCGAAGGGAACGCGCGCCTCCCGCAGCGTGCGCTTGGCACGCACGATGCGCTGCGCGATCGTCGCCTCCGCCGATAGGAACGCCCGCGCGATCTCGCTCGTGGAGAGTCCGCCGACCAGCCGAAGCGTGAGCGCGACGCGCGCCTCCTTGGAGAGGACCGGATGGCAGGCGATGAAGGTTAGGCGCAGCATGTCGTCGCCGACGTCTTGATCGAGGCTCTCGAGCTGCTCTTCGATCGACGAGAACGCCGGCGTTTCGCGCGCTACGTATTCGGTTTGCCGCGCGAGCGTCCGATCGCGACGGAAGCGATCGATCGCGCGCCGCTTCGCGACGGCGGTCAGCCACGCGCCGGGATTGGCCGGAATGCCGTCGTCCGGCCATTGCGTGAGCGCCGTCACGAACGCATCTTGAGCGAGCTCCTCGGCGAGCGCGACGTCGCGCGTGACGCGCGCGAGCGCGGCGATCAGCCGCGGTGACTCGATGCGCCAAATGCCGTCGAGCCGCCGTTCGAACGCGTGCGGTTCGATTTAGCCTCTCCCCTCGGTCGCGGCCGTCCGAATCCGTGCCTCCTGCTCGCGCACCTGCGCGGCGTCGGCGAAGTCTTCGGCTTCCCAGAACTCGCGAATCTCGAGCGTGTCGCCGTTGTCGAACAGCGGCGCCTGACGGAACCACTCGACCACCTCGTCTCGCGACTTCATCTCGACGATCCAGTACCCGGAGATCAGCTCCTTCGTCTCGGCGAAGGGCCCGTCGGTCACGGTTCGCTTTTCGCCGTCGAAGGTGATGCGCGTACCGCGCGAACTGGGCTTGAGGCCGTCCGCGTCGAGCAGGACGCCCGCTTTGGCGAGGCGCTCGTTGAAGGCTCCCATCGGTGCCAGGTCTTCCATCGCGGGCGCCGCTTCGGTCTCTTTGCTCAAGTGGACGATCACCATGAATCGCATGTCGGAACTCCTTTGTTCGGTAGGTATCTACCCGTACGTCGAACCGGCGCCGGCGGAATCGACACGGCGGCGTGGCGTTCTTCCCCCTGCCCGAAAGCCTCGCCCGCAGCGGCTCGCCCACTAGGTCCGGGATGCGCCGCCCTGGTATAACGGCCGTATGCCCACACTTTCCGCCGAGCGCCGTACGGAGCTCGAACTCAAAGCCAACCAGGTGCGCCAGGGGATCATCCGGTCGCTCCTGGCGGCGGGCTCCGGCCACCCCGCCGGTTCGCTCGACATGGCCGACATCTTTACCGCGCTCTACGGTTCCGCGATGCGCCACGATCCGCAGCGACCCGAGTGGCCCGATCGCGACCGCCTGCTGCTCTCGTGCGGGCATATCGCGCCGGTGCGCTATGCGGCGATGGCCGCCTTCGGCTACTTCCCCGAAGAGGAGTTGCTCACGCTGCGCAAGTTCGGCTCGCGCTTGCAAGGCCACCCGGAACGCGTGAAGCTGCCGGCGCTCGAAACGACGTCGGGGCCGCTCGGCGAAGGGTTGGCGCAGGGCACGGGCATGGCGCTCTCGGCGAAGATGGACGAGAAAGATTGGCGCGTGTACGTCGTGACCTCCGATGCCGAACATCAATGCGGGCTGCACTGGGAAGCGGTAATGACGGCCGGCAAATTCAAGCTCGACAATCTCACCTGCATCGTCGACCGCAACTTCATTCAGATCGACGGCAGCACCGAAGACGTGATGCCGCTCGAACCGCTCGCCGACAAGTACCGCGCGTTCAACTGGGAAGTCCTCGAGTGCGACGGGCACGACATGGAATCGATCGTCGGCGCGATCGATCGTGCCAAAGCGTCGGCCGGAAAGCCGCAGGTCATGATCGCGCGTACGGTTCCGGGCAAGGGCGTTTCGTACATGGAAGGCGACTACACGTGGCACGGCAAGCCGCCGAACCAAGAGCAAGCCGACATCGCGCTGCGCGAACTCGCGACCGACCGTGAAAGGATCCTCGCGCATGCCTAGCGGAACGCTCGATGCCGCCGCGGCGGCGATGCACCTGGTCGACTATCGCGACGCCGCCGGCGTCAAGCTCGTACCGACGCGCAACGGATTCGGCGAGGGATTGATCGAGGCGGGCGACCGGAACGCGAACGTGCTTGCGATCTGCGCCGATCTCGCGGAATCCACGCGCATGGAGGGCTTCAAGAAGAAGCATCCGCAGCAGTACCTCGAGATCGGCGTCGCCGAGCAGATGCTGGTCGCGATGGCGGGCGGACTCGCGTCGACGGGCAAGGTACCGTGGATCGCGTCGTACGCGATGTTCAACCCGGGGCGCTCGTGGGAGCAAGTGCGCACGATCATGGCGCTCAACGAAACCAACGTGAAGATCGCCGGCGCGCACGCGGGCGTCTCGGTCGGACCCGACGGCGCCACCCATCAAGCGATCGAAGACATCGCGATCATGCGCGTGATCCCGCATATGTTCGTCGTCGTTCCCTGCGACTCGGCGCAAACGAAGAAGGCGACCCTCGCGCTCTCGGAGACGTTCGGGCCGGCGTACCTGCGTTTTGCGCGCGAGAAATCCGCGGTCGTGACGACCGAGCAGACGCCGTTCGAGATCGGCAAGGCGCAGACGTTTCGCGACGGCGCCGACGTCGCGATCATCGCATGCGGGATCCTCGTCTACAACGCGCTGGTTGCCGCCGACGAACTGGCGCGGGAGGACGGCATCGAATGCCGAGTCGTCAACAACCACACGGTCAAGCCGATGGACGAAGCCGCGATCGCCGCGGCCGCACGCGATTGCGGTGCGGTGGTAACGGTCGAAGAGCATCAGGTGCAAGGCGGTATGGGATCGCGCGTCGCCGAAATTCTCGCCGAACGGCATCCCGTTCCGGTCGAATTCATCGGCGTTCGCGACCAATTCGGCCAGTCGGGTGATCCGTTCGAGCTGATCGAACACTACGGAATGGGAACGGCCGCGATCAAGGAAGCGGTGCGGCGGGTACACAAGCGCAAGGCTTGACGGGGTAAACGTGGAGCGCGGACTCGATCTCGACCGGATTCGAGCCTTTGCGGACGGCCTCCAACAGGTCGTGTGGACAACCGCCGCGTCCGGCCGCGCCCGCTACGTCAACGCGCAGTGGACGCAGTTCACCGGCCTGCTCGCCGAACAGTCCCTGGATTTCGGCTGGCAGATGGCGCTGCATCCCGCCGATCTCGACATCGTCATCGCGCGGCTCGTCGAGGTTGAATCGACCGCGGTGCCCGTCTCGCTCTCGTGTCGCATTCGCTCCGCGCTCGGCGACTATCACCTCTTCTCGATCGCGCTGATTCCCATGCGCGACGAGCGCCTGGAGCCGTTCGTCACCGCGATGGCCGAGCATATCGACGCGCACGATGCCGGTGACGACCGGTTTCGGCGTCTCGCCGATACGCTGCCGCTGCTGGTCTGGACGTCGGGCACCGATGACCGCTTGACCTTCGCCAACCGGGCGTGGCTCGACTATTGCGGGTTGGGCGTAGGCTCGTTGATGGAAGAGCGCAACGCGCTGGTGCATCCCGACGATCTGGGGCGCTTGATGCACGTGCGGCGTAGCGGCGGCGACGAGGTGCGCTTCCGCTTCAAACGTCGGCGCGACGGAATGTACCGCTGGTTCTGGTTGCGTTGGGTACACGTGCCGATCCCGAACGAAACGGCGTTCTTCCGCGTCGGCACCGCGATCGACATTCATGACGAACTCACGGCGACCGAAGAGCGCGAGCGGCAGATGCGTTCGATCGCGGAGGCCATCCCGGACATCGTCTGGTCGACCGATCCCGACGGCGTGCAAGACTACGTGAATACGGCGATGGTGACGTATACCGGCCTTCCCGTTGAGTCGCTGCTCAACGGCCGCTGGCGGCAAGCTTTGCACGCGGAGGACGATCCCGGCGCGATCGCCGCCTGGCGCCGTTCGTTTGCGAGCGGGCAGCCCTATGAATACAAGTTCCGCCTGCGCCGCGCCGACGGGGCGTATCGCTGGTTCCTCACCCGCGCGACGCCCTTGCGTTCGCCCGACGGTGCGATCCTGAGATGGTTCGGCACGTGCACGGATATCGACGATCAGATCCGCGCGACGCACGAACAAGCCTACCTCGCGCAGCTCGGCGAGATGATCAATAATTCGCTCGACCTGGAAACGACGCTGACGTCGATCGCTCAATCGGCCGTTCCGGCGCTCGCCGACTTCTGCCAGATAGAATTGCTCGAAGGCGGCGAACTGCGTACGCGCGCGACGGCCTATTGCGACGAGCCCGCGCGCCGCCGCTTCGAGCAGGCCGAGAATCGTCACGAAACCGTGCTCTTCCCGCTCGTGGCCGGGCGCGGAAAACTCGGAACGATCGCCTTCGCGCGCGAAGGGCGTTGGGGTTCGGGAGCCGTCGACGCGGTGCCGTTCCTCGAGGAAGTCGCGCGCCGCGCCGCGCTCGCGATCCAGAACGCGCAGCTCTACGAGCACGAGCGCCGGGTGGCCGACACGCTGCAAGCCGCATCGCTGCCCAAGACGCTGCCGCGCGTCCCGGGCATTGCGCTCGACGCGATCTACGTCCCCGGCCGGAGCGAAGCGCAGATCGGCGGCGATTGGTACGACGCCTTCGCGCTCGACGACGGCCGGCTGGTGATTTCGATCGGCGACGTGGCCGGGAGCGGACTCGATGCCGCGGTGACGATGAGCAACATGCGCCAGGTGATTCGCGGCACCGCGCAGGTGCATGCCGATCCGGTCCTGATGCTCGATGCCGCGGACCGCGCGCTGCGGCTGGAAGATCCCGACCGTTTCGTCACGGCGTTCGTCGGCGTGCTCGATCGCGTGACCCGAACGATGACGTACGCATCGGCCGGACATCCGCCGCCGTTCGTCCGCAAAGAGGACGGTACGCTGCTGGAGCTGCTCTTCATCGATCTTCCGCTCGGCCTGCGCGATCGCAATCATCACACCGAGGCGCGGAGCGTCACGCTCGAGCACGGCGATCTGCTGGTCTTTTACACCGACGGCTTGATCGAGTCGGGCAAAGAGCTCGAGCGAGGCGTCGCACAGTTGCGCGAGGTGCTCGATGAAAGCGGCATCGACGACTCGCTGCGCCCGGCTGCGTTCGTTCGGGAGCGGATGCTTCCCGACGGAGCTCACGACGACGTTGCGATTCTCACCGTTCGCGTGCTGCGCGACGAGACGCAACGGTTCGACGTGCTACGCTGGCGCTTCGAGGCGCCCGACGCGGCGGCGATGTACGATACCCGCGCCGAGCTGCGCGCGGCCCTCGGCAAACGGCGATTCGACGAGCGCCACGTGCGTTCGGCCGAGCTGGTGCTCGGGGAGTTGATGAGTAACGTGGTGCGGCACGCACCCGGTCCGCTCGAGGTGATCCTCGATTCGACCAGCGACCACGTAGTGTTGCACGTGATCGACGAAGGGCCGGGCTTCGAACGCCCGCCGATGCTTCCGGTCGACGTGCTCAGCGAGACCGGACGCGGGCTCTACATCGTTTCACAGCTCACGCGCGAATTCAGCTCGACGCGTCGTGCGCCGCGCGGAAGTCACGCGCGAGCCGTGTTGATGCGGTAGGGTTTAGCGGCGCAGGCCGAGTTCGCCGATCAGCGCGCGGTAGCGCTCGATGTCTTTCTGCTGCAAGTAGTTGAGCAGACGACGGCGCTGTCCGACCTGCAGCAGCAGGCCGCGGCGGCTGTGGTGGTCCTTCTTGTGAACCTTGAGGTGATCGGTGAGCTGATTGATCGAGGCGGTGAGAATCGCGATCTGCACTTCGGCCGAACCGGTGTCTTTGGTTCCACGGCCGTATTTGGCGGCGATCTCCGCTTTTTGTTCTTTGGTGAGAGGCACGGGACGTTGCTCCTTGGTCAGGATGGTCTCGCTCGGATGCAGGGCGTAGCTCCGCTCCGGCGACCGGCGTAGCATACCAAAGAGCCGGGCCCCCCGCAACCCCGGAGGCGTCAGTCCTTGACGGGGGTGGGCTTCCCCTCGGGCGTCACGGCCACGAAGATGAACTTGCCGACGGTCGAGAGCCGGCGCTCGCCGCTAAGCGGGTTCTCTGCCCAGAGCTCGACCTCGACCGTGATCGAGGTCCGCCCGATCCGTGCCACCGTGGCGACCGTTTCGACGAACTCGCCCACCCGTATCGGCTCCCGGAAGTCGATCCGGTCGATCGATACCGTGACGACCGGCTTACGGCAAGCCCGCATCGCGACGATGCCGCCCACGACGTCCATCATCGAAAGCGCCTTGCCGCCGAAGAGCGTGCCGTAGGCGTTCGCATCCTGCGGAAAGACGATCTCGGTGCGGCGTTCGACGATGGGGTCGTGTGCGGTCTCGGACATGGCGCAAGACTTTTCGTCCTTCGAGCCCAATCGCCCGCTGTATGGAACAGCCGATCGTCCCCGTCATCTACGGCTCGGTGCGCCGCGAGCGCCAAGGCATTCGCGCGGCGCGCTACGCGATGCACCAGCTCGAGCGCCGCGGCGTGCGCGCGGTGCTGGTCGATCCGCTCGAACAGCAGTTGCCGCTGCTCGATCGCATGTATAAGGAGTATCCCGCCGGGACGGCGCCGGCACCGCTCGAAGAGCTGGCATCGCTCTACCGCTCAGCCGACGGATTTATCGTCGTGTCGGGAGAGTATAACCACGGCGCGCCGCCCGCGCTGGTCAACCTGCTCGATTACTTTCTCGAGGAGTATTTTTGGCGGCCGGCGGCGATCGTCTCGTATTCGAGCGGACGGTTCGGCGGCGTTCGCGCCGCCTACGCGCTGCGCTCGATGCTCGCGGAGATGGGCATGGTCACGATTCCGTCGCAGCTGCCGATTCCCGCGGTGCAGAAGGCGTTCGACGAAAACGGCGTTCCCGTCGATCCGAAGACCGACGAGTGGACCGCGCGGTTCTTCGATGAATTCATCTGGTACATGAACGCGCTGCGCCCCGCGCGCCGAGCGGGCGTTCCGTACTGATGGATCTTGGAATTCGCGGGAAAGTCGCGCTCGTCGGCGGCGCCAGCTCGGGGATCGGCGAAGCGGTGGCGCGCGCGCTCGCCGCGGAAGGCGTGACGCTTGCGCTCGCCGCCCGGCGCACGAGCGAACTCGAACGCGTTGCCGCGGAGTGCGTGCGCGACGGTGCGACGGCGGCACGGGCATTTGCCTACGATGCGAGCGAACGCGGCGCGGCCTCGGCGCTGGTCTCGCGAGTGAACGACGCGCTCGGCGCGGTCGACATCTGCGTGCTCAACGGCGGCGGCCCCAAGCCCGGCACGTTCACGCAGATGAACCTCGCGCAGTGGGACGCTGGCTACGACGCGGTGCTGCGCTCGATGCTCGAACTCGTGCATGCGGTGCTGCCCGGCATGACCGCGCGCGGCTGGGGGCGGATCGTCGCGCTCACGTCGACGTCGGTAAAACAGCCGATCGGTACGCTCGTGCTGTCGAACGCCTTTCGCACCGCGCTGGTCGCAGCGCTCAAGACGCTTGCGTCTGAGGTCGCGCGAGCGGGCGTAACCGTCAACGCGATCGCGACCGGACGCGTGATGACCGACCGCATCCGTTCGCTCTACGGCAGTGAGGACGCCGCCGCCGCGGCTGCGGAACGCGAGGTGCCGATCGGCCGGGTTGCTTCCCCGGCGGAGTTCGCGCCGATGGTTGCCTTTTTGTGCTCCGACGCGGCCCGCTACGTGACGGGGCAGACAATCGCCGTCGACGGCGGTCTCATCGCCTCGCTATTCTAAGCGTCGTGGAATTCGTTCGCGTCCTCGATCTCGCGGCGCTCGCGCCCGGCCGCTCGCGCGTGGTGCGCGTCGGCCGCTACGACGTCGCGCTCTTCAATGTGGGCGGCGAACTCTTCGCGCTCGAGAACGCCTGTCCGCACATGGGCGGTCCGATCGCCGACGGCCATCTGGACGGCTTGACGGTGACCTGTCCGTGGCACGCCTGGTGCTTCGACTTGCGCACCGGCAAGATGACGCTCGGCGATTTTGCTTGGATCCCGCGCTTCGAGACCCGCGCGGAAGACGGTGCGGTTTGGGTCTCCAAGGAGCCCCTTCCGGAATGATGCAGGACCAAGAGCCGGCCTGGGACGCCCAGGTCGGCACAGCCGGCGGACGCGCGTTCGGCGCCGGGCTCGCGGCCTTTGCCGCCGAGCGCGAGGTCAGCCACGGGCGCCTCGCCGAGGCGACGGGCCTCTCGCTCCAGCGGATCGCCGCACTATTGGCGGGCTCCGAGCGGGTCGGCATCGCGGCGCTCGCCCGGCTCGCGCAGGCCCTGCGCGCCCGTCCCATCGAGTTCTTGCAGCGCACGGCCATCCTCTCGCTCGAGGCCTATGCCTTCGGTCTCGACCCGCTCTACTTCTTACCCGAGGGCCCGGTGCGGTACGACGCCCGGATCTACATGCGCGAGATCAACCCGCGCCACCAAGTTCCCGAGGTCGATATGACCAAGCGCAATGCGACGATAGCCGCAATTGCTGCCGATGAGCTGCTCGATCCGCTCGGGAAGATCGAGCTGGAACTAGCGTATCTCCTTCGGACCGCCGTGCAGGGGGTGGGTGGGTCACTCTAGCGAAACGGAGGCCCACGATGCAAGGAGTAGATGGCAAGCGTATCGCCGCGCTGATCGGCGATGGATTCGAAGAAGCAGACCTATTTGAGCCCCGGCGGGCCCTGGAAGAGGCCGGTGCCGTCGTGACGATCGTCGGAATCGACGAGAAATCGCGCACCAAGATTCGCGGCAAGCGCGGACTCGACGAAGGGCAGGCGCTCAAAGCCGAAGAGCTCGTTGCGGATTGCACGGCCGAGGATTTCGACGCGCTCCTGATCCCCGGCGGCACCTCGCCCGACCGCATTCGCACGAATAAAGAAGTGCAGCGGTTCGTGCGGGAGTTCGACGCGGTCAAGAAACCGATCTTTTCCGTCGGACACGGAGCCCAGGTGCTGATCAGCTCGCAACTCGTGCGCAGCCGTCAAGTCACCGGAGCCCACTCGATCGCGGACGACATTCGCAACGCCGGCGGGCTCTACCGGGATCAACCGACCGTGCAAGACTCGAACTGGGTCAGCACCCGCGGCGGCGAGGATCTCCCGCACTTCAACCGCGCGATGCTCGAAAAACTGGCGAATTCGGGCGCGACGCAAGCCGTGTAAGCTCGCAGCGCAGCGGTGCGCCGGAGCGAGTTCGTAACCAGCAGTGCCTGCGCGTTTGCCGCAGGCACTGTGCTTCCCGCGCGCGCCGGATCGTTCAACGCGCGGCGAGCGCTTCGCCGTAGTCGCGGAGTGCGAGAAAGCCCACCAGAATGCAAAACGCGAGCTCGGTGCCGACGCCGATTGCGTCGCCGGCGCGCGTTGCAAACATATCGGCATACACCGCCAGCAGGTAGGCAATCGCGGTGGTACCGGCGGCCAGCGCGATGCGGAGCGCGCGCGGGTTGCCGCGGCGAGCGGTCGCGCCGAGCGCGACGAGCGTAGCGGCGAACACGCACGCAAGCGCGAGGATGAAGAACGTCGGCGGGGCTGCGAAACCGGTGAGGTATTGTGCGAGCCAGTACACGAGCGCCGCGAGCAACGCCGCCACCGCGGGTGCAGCCGCCTTGGCTCGCGCGAGCTCGCGCCCGAAGAGCGGCGCGCTCGATTCGCTGACGTCGAGGTAGGCATGCCGGCCCGGGCCTTGCGCCAGCGCGATCGCGATGCCGATCGCCGAGCAGAAGAACATCGGGCCCGCGAGCCACACGCTGCGGGTGGCCGTATCGGCGACCTGCGGATCGGTGATGCCGGCGATGCCGTGCGGTTGAATGAATCCGACGATCGCGGCGGTGGCGCAGGCGAACGCGATCGTGCGCTTCTCCGCGCGCAGCCGCTCCGCGACGATGGCCGAAAACGCCCGGCGCGTCATGCCAGCACAGGCTCCTGCCGCCCGAAGCGATCTGCCGTCGCTGCTTCGACGTGCGTCGAAAACACCGCGCACGGACCGGCGGCCGCGAGGATCTCATCGGCATAGGCCGGCTGGGGCCGATCCAGCACGAGCACGCGCGGGAACGGCAGCAGCGCCGCGACGATCGGATACGCAAACGACTCGTGCATGCTGCCCAGGCGCTCGAGCAGCAGCGCGGCGCGCGCGCGCGCCGCATGGATATCGAGATTCCAGAGCGCGGCGCGGTACTCGATGAATCGTTCGACGCCGATCTGTGCGAGGGGCAACGGATCGTGGGGGACGAAGGCGGCCAGGCGTTTGCAGTGGACGGGCTGCACGCGCGGATCGTATTCGCCGACGAGTACGGCTCCCGAGGTGGGGCGCGTCAGTGCCGCCGCCATCATAGCCAGCGTCGAGGCATGCTCGGGGCCGCCGCAGACGCGCGCGAGATGCTCGCCCGCGCCGACGGCGAGCGTGGTCGGCGGGACCACCTTTACGGCATCGAGCGTAAAGGCGGCGTCGCGCATGCGCAGGCACGGCGTGCTGTCGATCATCACCGGGCGTTTTCGCCGGAAGCGGCGAAGATGCTCCCTGCGATGCTTTCGAATGCCGAAATCGCTAAGAAACTCCTCGAAATCCGCACGCTCATGGAGATGGCGGGCGAGAGCTTTTATAAATACTCCGCCTTCGAGAAGGCGGCGGCAAGCGTCGAGAACGCACCGCCGCTCGCGAGCGTCGCGAGCGCCGGCGAGCTGACCAAGATTCCCGCCATCGGCAAATCGATCGCGCTGGTGATCGCGCAGCTGCTCGAACGCGGCGGCGCCGACGCGCTCGATGCGCTGCACGAACGCTTTCCGCCCACGATCATGGAGGTGTTCGGCGTGAGCGGCATCGGCGCGAAGACCGCCGCGATGTTGTGGAACGAACATCGCATCGGTTCGCTCGCCGAGCTCGAAGCCGCGATCGCGAGCGGCACGCTCGCCGGCATTCCACGGCTGGGTCAAAAGACGATCGACAACTGGCGGCGCGGCATCCTTGCCTACAAGGGCCGGCAGAAGCGCACGCCGCTCGCGTACGCGCTGCGCATCGCGAGCGAGGCGATCGCGTTCATCGCTGCGGGTCCGCCGCACGACCGCCTCCTCTACGCGGGCAGCATGCGCCGTCAGGAACCGACCGTCGGCGACGTCGACTTGATCTGCACGTCGTCGGATGCCGCCGCGGTGACGGCGCACTTTGCGACCTGGGATCGCGCGGCGGCGGTACTCGCCGAAGGGCCGACCAAGACGAGCATTTGGCTCGAGGGCGGCCTGCAGATCGATCTGCGCGTGCTCCCGGATCACCTCTACGGCAATCTGCTGCAGCATTTCACCGGCTCGCGCGAGCACAACATCAAGTTGCGCGAGTATGCGGTGCGCCGGCAACTGCGCGTGAGCGAGAACGGCATCCTCAATCTCGAGACGGGCGACGTCGTCACCTGCGCCGAGGAACACGCCGTGTACTCGGCGCTCGGCATGCAGTATATTCCGCCGGAGCTGCGCAGCGGACTCGACGAGATCGAGCTCGCGCTCGCAGGCGCGCTTCCGCCGCTGATCGAGAACGCGGACCTGCGCGGCGACTTCCACATGCACTGCACCTGGAGCGACGGCGAGAACTCGCTCGAAGAGATGATCGCGACGGCGAAGGCGCGCGGCTACGAGTACCATGCCATCAGCGATCACTCGTGGGGACGCGGTTCGCGCTACGGCATGACACCCGATCGGCTGCGCGAACAGCGCGCACGCGTCGCCGAAGCCGGCGACCGGTACGGCATCCGGACGCTGTGCGCGAGCGAAGTCGATCTGCTTCCCGACGGAACGCTCGATTACGACGACGAGGTGCTCGCGCAGCTCGATATCGTCATCGCGAGCGTTCATTCGGCATTCAACATCGGGCGCGACGCAATGACGGCGCGCTTGATCGCCGCCTGCGACAATCCGTTCGTCAACATCATCGGTCATCCGACCGGCCGCATGCTCGACGGATTCGCCGGCTACGATTTCGACTACGACGCCGTCTTTGCGGCGGCGGCGCGGACCGGAACCGCGCTCGAGATCGACGGCCAAGCGCTGCGCTTGGATCTTCCGTCGCCGCTCGCGCGCAAAGCCAAGGGCTTCGGCGTGACGTTTACGTGCGATTCGGATGCGCACGCGGCCGCCGATCTTGCCAACGCGGCGCTCGCCGTCGGGCAGGCGCGCCGTGCCGGGCTCACCAAGGCCGACGTGCTCAACGCGCGCCCGCTCGATGACGTGCTGGCGTTCGTCGCTGCCAAACGAGGGAAGAGATGATCGAGAATATCACGGCGGTTGCCGCCGACGGCACGGCGTGCGGAGCGCGCGCGAAGGGCAACGGAGCTCGCGCGCTCGTCTTCGTGCACGGCGTCGGTTCGACCGCGGCGATCTGGGATCGTCAGCTCGAAGCGTTCGGCGACCGTTACCGCGCGGTCGCGATCGAACTGCGCGGCAACGGCGTGCCGAAACCCGAGCCCGACCCCGCCCGCATCACGCGCGCGGGATATGCCGCCGACGTCGTTGCGGTGATGGATGCGTTGTCGATCGAGCGCGCCACGATCGTCGGCTGCAGCTTGGGCGGGGTGGTGGCGTTCGAGCTGTGGCAGCGGGCGCCCGAACGCATCGAGTCGATGGTGATCGTCGGAAGTTTTGCGGCCTACCCGAATGCGGCCGCCTATGCGGCGGGCATCTGCGAGGCCGCGAGCGCGGCAGGGTCGATGGAGGCGTTCGCCGCGCAGCGGGCGCCCAAGCTCGGGCTGCCGCCCGAGCGGCTGCGCGAGACGGTCGAGCAGATGGCTTGCAAGAGCCTGCCGTCCTACCTGGCGGCGACGCAGGCAACCTGGACGGGCGACTATTCGGCCCTGCTCCCGTCGATCGGTGTGCCGGTTCTGGTGACCTGCGGCGAACGCGACGCGATCGCACCGCCGGAGCTCTCGCGCGCCATCGCCGCCGGGATTCCGGGCGCGCTGATGGAGCTGGTACCCGACGCCGGGCACGTGGCGAATGCCGATAATCCGGCCGCGTTCAATGCTCTTCTCAAGGACTTCCTATCCGCAGGCCGATGATCTAGGTATGCGGGCTCCCGCTCTGCCGGCCGGCGAGGCCGAGCGCCTTCGCGCGCTCCACGAGTACCAGATTCTCGACACCCCCGAGGAGGCGGTGTACGACGGGATGGCTGCGCTCGCGCGCCTGGTTGCCGGCACGCAGATGTCGGCGATCGCGCTGATCGACGCCGAGCGACAGTGGTTCAAAGCGCGCACCGGCTACGCGCTCGACGAAACGCCGCGCGAGGTGAGCTTCTGCAGTCACGTCGTGCTCGAGGGCCGGCCGCTCGTGGTCGAGGATGCCTCGAAGGACCCGCGTTTTGCCGCCAATCCGCTGGTCACCGGGCCGCCGCACATCCGGTTCTACGCGGGCATGCCGCTGACCAATCCGGAGGGGCTCACCCTCGGAACCCTGTGCGTCTTCGATCCCTCGCCCAGGCAGGCGTCGGAAGAGCAACTGAACGAGCTGCGCGCGCTCGCGCGCGTCGTCATCGAAGTGCTCGAAGGGCGCCGCCGTTTCCTCACGCTCTTCGACGCCGCGCGCATCGACGTGTTCTCCGTCGAGCCGGTCAATCAAACGATTCTCTTCGCTTCGCGAGGGGCGTGCGCGCGTCTGGGTTACTCGATCAAAGACCTCATCGGAATGCCCATCGAGTCGGTTGCGCCCGCGCTCGCGCACGACGGCCTGCGCGATCTGGTCTCGCTCGCGCGCGACGGCCACGACGTCGTCCGCGAATCCGAATTGCGCCGCCGCGATCGTTCGACCTACCCGGTCGAGTTGCGCGTGAGCATCGGACAAGATCGTGGCGACGAGCGCGTCCTGGTGATTGCGGTCGACGTAACCCTCCGGCGCACCGCGCAGCGCGAGATCAACCTTTTGCTCGACGCCATCAACGCCGCGGGCGACGCGATCGTCGTCTACGCTCTGACCGGGCACGGCGTCTTGGAGCTCTCGTATCTCAACGACGCGTTCGTTACGCGTTCCGGCTACTCGCGCGCCGAAGCGATCGGAAAGCCGGTCGATTACTTCCGTCAAGGGATGCCCGACGACGAGGGCATGCGCGTGATTCGCGAAGCGGTTGCGAACGGCGAGCCGGTGCAGACCGAGGTTGTGAGCTACCGCAAGGACGGCTCGACCTATTGGAATCAGGTGACGATGCAGCCGGTGCGCTCGCCCGACGGCGCGATCACGCATTGGATCTCGATCGAGCGCGACGTTACCGAAGACGTCGCTCGCACGTCGACGCTCGAAGAGGAGCACGACCGCCTGCTCGGCTTGACGCGAGCCGCGCGCCGGCTCTTCACCGCGCTCGACGCGCGCGCGCTGGTCTCGACGCTGCGCGACGTCGTCGCGCAGCTCCTGGGGGCCGATACGCTCGTTTACGCGGTCAAGGAATCGGGCGTTGCGGTGCAGGTCGAGGAGCTCGGTTCGGCTACGTGGGAATCGGGGGTTCGCAGCGATTTGATCGGCGAGGCCGTCGCAACCCGCGGACGCGTGCTCGACGCTGACGAACACCGCGCGGCCGCGTACGCCGGCCGTTTTGCCGACGCCGATTACGTCGTCGAGATCGGCCTACGCTCGCCGCGGCCGCTTCGCAGCGCCGACCTGTTCGTCTTCGATCTCATCACCGAGTATTTCTCGGTGGCCGCGCGCAACGTCTCGCTCTATCAGGAGCTCGACGAGCGCCGCAGCGCCGTCCTGGAACTCAACCAGACCAAGAGCGACCTCATCGCGATGCTCGCGCACGACTTCCGCGGGCCGCTCACCTCGATCGTCGGCTTCGCCGATCTTACGTCGGAGGTCGGCGACGTCAACGAAGAGCAGCACGATTTTCTCGAGACGATCAAGAATTCGGCGATGCAGCTCTCCGAGCTTGCGACCGACACGCTCACGCTCTCGCGCCTGGAACGTAACGAAGTCTCGCTGCAGATCGCGCCCATCGATCTCGCGGAACTGCTGCGAAACGTGATCGCTCGCCAAGCCGAGCGGCGTCAGGTGGAGTTCGTCGTCGAGGGTGACGCGCGCGTCTCGGGCGACGACGACCGCTTACGGCAAGTCTTCGCGAACCTGGTCGACAACGCGATCAAATACACGCCCGACGAACGGCCTGCGCCGATCGTCACGCTGCTCGGCCGCAGCGACGACGTCGTCGTGACCGTGCGCGACCACGGCATCGGCATACCGCACGGCGAACTCTCGCGCGTCTTCGACCGGTTCACGCGCGCATCGAATGCGCGCCGTCTGCGTATCAGCGGCACGGGCTTCGGCCTGTACCTCACCAAGCAGCTCGTGCAGCTTCACGGCGGGACGATCGCCGTCGAGAGCGAGGAAGGCGTCGGCAGCACCTTTACGGTGACGCTGCCGCGCCGCGTCGACCGCCGCTCCGTTCCGCAGACGCTCGTGCTGCTGGATCCCGATCGCGATCGCTCGTTCCTCGGCTACGGCCTGCAAGAGGCGGGCTATCGCGTCGTTACGGTCGCGACGCCCGAGGAGATCTTCGCGACCGCCGATGCGCAGCCGATCAGCGTCGTCATCATCAACGTGCCTGAAGGCTTGCCCGCGGACGGCGTCATGCAGCTCCGCGCCTTCTCGACCAAGAGCAAGATCCCGATCGTGAGTATCGCCAACGAACCGGCGCGGCGCCTCAATGCCGCGGTCACGCTGATGCGCCCGGTGCTGATCGGCGACGTGCTCGCGGCGCTCGACCGCCTGCTCAACGACTGATGCGTTCGGGGGCCGCGTAGGCGTTCGCGCGCCCGTCGCGCACGAAGCCGAGCAGCGTCACGTTGAACGCGCGCGCGAGCTCGACGGCAAGGCTGCTCGGCGCCGAGACCGCCGCAACCAGCGCGATCCGCGCGACCACCGCCTTTTGCAGAATCTCGTAGCTCGCGCGGCCGCTCACGAGCAGGCCCAGGTCGTGCAGCGGCATCCGGCCGTCCATGAGCGCCCATCCGGCGAGTTTATCGACCGCGTTGTGGCGCCCGATGTCCTCGCGTACGGCGAGCAGCTCACCGGACGCGTCGAAGAGAGCGGCCGCGTGCAGACCGCCGGTCGCGGCGAAGACGCGTTGTGCGGCGCGCATGCGCTCGGGCATTGCGAGCAGCGTATCGAGCGCGAAGGATTGCCGCGACGCTACCGGCGCGACGCCGAGCTCTCGAAGCGCGTCGAGTCCGGCCTTGCCGCAGACGCCGCACGAGCTGTTCATCACGAAATGGCGCTCGAAACGCGTCAGTTCGGGCAAGCGATTCGTGCGCAATGCGACGTTGACGATATTGTAGCGCTGTTCGGGATCGATCGCTGGATCGACGCAGTAGCTGATTTCGTCGATCTCGTTTCGTTCGCGAACGATCGACTCGGAGAAGACGAAGCCGGCCGCGAGCTCGAAGTCGGCTCCCGGCGTACGCATCGTCACTGCGAGCTGACGCGTCTGGTCGCCCGCGGTCAATCGAATCTCGAGCGGCTCCTCCGTGACCACCGCATCGAAACCGCGCGCTTTGCCGCTCGTGTCGAACCGCGTCACGTCGGTTTCAACGGTGCGTCCGGGGCGTGCGGCTTCGGAGTTCATTCGGGCTGGCGGAACGCGGCGCGCGGATCCTTCGCCGAGCTCTTGCCCGCTTCGATGAGCGATTCGCGCAGGATGTATCCGCCGGTCAACGTCAGGATGGATGCCAGCGTCGTGCGCACCGCGTCGACGGGCTTCGGCAGTTTGACGGCGGCCCCGAGCAGATTGAGCGCGAGCGGCGCCAGCGTTCCGGCGACGATCGTATAGGTGCGCAATTTCTTCCCGCGTTCTCCGCTGAAAAATGGGGTTGCGTACGCGCCGGCGCTGCGCTGGAAATCGGCAAGAATCGCGAGTTCGGCGGCCCCGGCGACCATTTCGAGGCGCTCGAGCTTGGGGACCACCGTATGATTGCCCTCGAGCACGCTGAGCAGGCTCGAGAGCGCGCACGCCGATGCGAGGCCGGAGCAAACCGACATCGCGGGGATGTGGCGTTTTCCCGAACCCCAAAACGGATTTGCCGTGGCCGAGAGTAAGACGCCGGTATAGCTGGCGGTGAACGCGCCGAGCAGCGCTTGCAGCGGCGTCATGAATCCGGGAGCGATGAAGCGCAGCCGGCGCGGCAGGATGCCGATGATCGCGAGTTCCCGCGTCATGTTCGCACCCGCTGCGCCCGTGTAGAACACGAGTCCCCACACGCCGACCGACATCGGCGATTTGAACTTCACGATACGCAGCATGTTCAGGAAGCGCTCGGGGCGGCCGAGATGCGTGATGAGGATCGCCGGGTTCGCGGCTGCGAGGATGAATGAGGTGACGCGCGCGGTGCGCTTGAGCATGCGTTCGTCGCCGCGCGAGGAGTCGGCGACCAGCTGGATGAGCCCGAGCCCGCCCATGATGCCGCCGAGGAAGAGATAGGTGATGACGTTCCACTCCCAGTGCGGCGCTTTGAGCATCGGGCGTTCGTAGTACGACGGCACGGGCGTGGTTTCGCCGTTGCGCGAGATCGCGCCGAAGGTCGCCTCGTCGGGGCTCGGGACGTTACGCATTGCGAAAGATCACCCAGCCGGCGATTGCGAGCCCGAGCACGGCGATCGCGGCCGACGTGTAGCCCGCGCGCTGGCGCGTCGACGGGAGCACCGGCTGCGCGGGCAAGTTGTAGGCTTCCGGCCGATCGGTGAGCAGGAAGAACGCGTTGAGCGGCCCGATGCCGCCGCCGACGTCGTCGGCGCCGTACAATTGCGCGCTCACGCCGCGGCCGGCCAGCGTCTCGACGCGTTCGCGCGCGCGTTCGCGCAGCTCTTCGACGTTGCCGAATTGGATCGATTCGGTCGGACATGCCTTCGCGCAGGCGGGGGTAAAGCCGAGCGTCTGCCGGTCGTAGCAGAGCGTACACTTCCCGGCAACGCCGCCGTGGCCGGCGAGCGCCGTCCGTTCCTCTTCGCGGCGCGACGTCACGAGCGACGCGAGATTGTAGTGATGGCCCTGCGGATCGAACTTCTCTATGAGATCGACGACGCCGAATGGACAAGAGACCACGCAGTAGCCGCAGCCGTTGCAGACGTCGGGCTGGATGAACACCGAATCGAATTCGTTACGAATGATCGCGCCGGTGGGGCACGCTTCCAGGCACCCGGCATTGGTGCAATGCTTGCAGACGTCGCTGCTCATCAGCCAGCGATCGTGCAGGCCGTCTTCCTCGAGCGTCATCTGTTCGATGAAGGCGACGTGGCGCCAGGTCGTCCCCGAAAGTTCCGAGGTGTTGTCGTACGAGTTGCCGGTGAACTCGAAGCCGTCGGAGGGCAGTTCGTTCCATTGCTTGCAGGCGACTTCGCAGGCCTTGCAGCCGATGCAGAGCGTCGTGTCGGTGAAGAACCCCGTCGCCATCAGCGTGGTACCCGCCGCCCGAAGCGGATGGCACACGTCAGCGTCTTCGATTCGTGAATCGAGACGTTCGGATCGAGCGCGATCGGAATCAAGTTGCCCACGCTGTCGCCCTTCGCGAGTGCGACCATGGTGCCGTAGTTATACGGTATGCCGATTTGATGGATGCGTTTGCGCACGCCGTTCGACGTGACGCGCAGCGGCCGCATGCGTCCGCTCACGAGCGCCCGCGCTTCCATCTCGCCGACGGGAGTCGAGATCGTCACCCAATCGCCGCTCTTGATGCCTTTGGCGACCGCAAGCTCGGGATCGAGTTCGCAGAAAGCGGCCGGCTGAAGCTCCGCGAGCCACGGGATGTAACGCGTCATGATGCCGCTCATCTCGGTGATGCGGTAGGTTGTGAGGACGTGCGGATACGCATCGTCGACCGGCTTCGCGTAGGGGTTGTCGGGGCGGTTGAACTCGCCGAGCGCCGGATTGCTCTGTTGGCCGTAGAGTTCGTTCTGCACGACCGACTGGAGCGGCTCGTAATGCGCCGGCATCGGCGCATCCTTGAGCCCTGCGGCGACGTAGAGCGCGCCGCGGCCGTCGAGCATCATGATGAACGGGTCGGCGCCCGAGTGTGCGTCCATCCCGCCGGCGCCCGGTTTCGCGGGTGTGTTCGGCGCTTTGGTCTTGGGAAAGTCGGGAACGTCGACTCCGGTCCACTCGGCCTTGCTCTCATCCCACCAAACGTACTTCTTGCGCTCGCTCCATGGTTTGCCGTCGGGATCGGCCGACGCGCGGTTGTAGAGCGTGCGACGGTTTGCAGGCCAGGCAAAGCCCCAGTTCAACGCGGTATAGTCGCCGCTCGCATCGCGGCCGCGCGCGCGGTTTGTCGAGCCGTCGGGGCACACGCCGGAGTAGATCCATCCGCCGCACGCGGTCGAGCCGTCGTCTTTGAGGTCGGTGAAGCCGGCAACCTGCTCGCCGGTTGCGGTGTGAAACCCATTGATCTCGCGCAGCACCTTGAGCACCGATGGTTCGCCTTTCGCGCGTTCGTGCGGGTCGTCGTGCTCGTAGTTCCACGTCATGTGGAGAATCGGCCGATCTTTCGGGTCGGTCGAGTCCGCGTACAACTCCTTCAACCGGGTGGCGAGCTGATTGAAGTACCACGCGTCGCTCTTCGATTCGCCGGCCGGCTCCACGGCTTTGTCGTGCCATTGGAGAAGCCGGCTCGTCTGCGTCATCGTGCCTTCTTTCTCCAGCACGGTTGCGGCGGGAAGAAAGAAGACTTCGGTGGCGATCGTGGATGGGTCGGCGCCCTCGCGCCTCCAGAACGACACGGTTTCGTTGTCGTAGCTATCGATGTTCACGACCCAGTCGAGGCGTTCCATCGCCGCTTTGACCAGTTCGGCGTTTTGGCCGGAGGCGCCCGGATTCTGTCCGATGACGAAGTAGCCTTTCACGATGCCGTCTTTCATCGCGAAGGTCGTGGGCAGCATCGAATGATCGCCGGTGAGCTGCGGTAGATACTCGTAACAATACTCGTTCGCGGCGATCGCATGCTCGCCGTAATACGCTTTGAGCAGCGAGATCATGTACTTCGGCGTGTTGACCCACCAGCCGGTAGGCTTGGTGTTGGCGGCGAGGTACTCGGCAAGCGTCGCCTCGTTGCGGCGCGCCGACGGCATCGGGAGATAACCCGGCAGCAGATCGTAGAGCGTCGCGATGTCGGTGGCGCCTTGGATGTTGGCGTGGCCGCGCAGCGCCATGATGCCGCCGCCGGGCCGCCCGATGTTGCCGAGCAGCAGTTGCAGGATCGACGCCGTGCGGATGAACTGCACCCCGGCAGTGTGCTGCGTCCAGCCGACGGCGTAGGCGAAGGCCGTGGTGCGTTCGCGACCGCTGTTCCGCACGAGCAGGCCGGCGATCTTCAGCAGCGTCTCCGGCGGCACGCCGGTCACGCGTTCCACCATCTCGGGCGTGTAGCGCGCGTAGTGGCGGCGCAGCAGGTTGAGCACGCAGCGTGGATGCTGCAGCGTCGCATCTTTGACGATCGCGCCGTCGCGGTCGCGCTCGAAGGCCCACGTAGCCGTATCATAGGTGCGCGTCTGCGGATCGTAGCCCGAGAAGAGGCCGTCGAGATCTTCCGTGTCGGCAAAGGCTTCACCGACGACGTTCGCTGCGTTGGTATACGCGGCGACGTACTCTTTGAAGTAGCTGCCGGTCGCGAGGACGTGGTTGATCAGACCTCCGAGGAACGCGATGTCGGTGCCGCTGCGGATCGGCGCGTAGAGATCGGCGACCGCCGACGTACGCGTGAAACGCGGGTCGACGTGTACGATCGTAGCGCCGCGCTCCTTGGCCTGCATGACGAAGCGGAACGCTACCGGGTGCGCTTCGGCGAAGTTCGATCCTTCGATCAAGATGCAATCCGCATTGGCAAGATCGGGGACCCATACCGTGGCGCCGCCGCGCCCGAACGAGGTGCCCAGACCGGGCACCGTCGAGGAGTGTCATATTCGGGCTTGATTGTCGATCGCGACCACGCCGAGCGAGTGCATCAACTTGCCGAGCAGGTAGTTTTCTTCGACGCCGAACGTGGCGCCCCCGAGCGACGCGATACCGAGCGTGTGGTTGACGCGCTTGCCGTCCGTCTCGCGCACGAAGGTTTCGTCGCGAGTCTTCTTGACGAGCTGCGCGATGCGCTCGAGCGCCCACGCAAGCGGCCGTTCTTCGTAGCGGTTTGAATACGGCGCGCGATACTTCACGGTCGTCCAGCGCGCGCTGTTGACGGTGAGGCCGAAGAGCGCCGAGCCCTTCGGGCAGAGATGACCGCCGTTGATCGGGCTCTCCGGGTTGCCCTCGACGTCGAGCAGCTTGCCGTCGTCACTCACGTACGCAAGCGTGCTGCAGCCGACCGCGCAGTAGCCGCACAAGCTGGTGACGGCTTTGGCGCCCGCGATCCGTCCCTTGAGCTGTTTGGTGCGGTCGGAGGCGACGTTCGGAAGCATGCCGACGCGCTCGCGCAGCTCAACCGAATCACGCGGAATCATAGAAGTGAGGTCGATGCTCGTCTTCACGGCACGCTCCCGGAAAGAAGCGGGGGCCGCATGCAGCCCCCGCGATGCTTCTCGTGTAGTTCTTCTCGCTACGCGGTCGCGACCTTCGGTAACTCCGCGGGCTTTTTGATGAAGAACGGAATGATCGCCGCAACGATCAGCATGATCGCGACCGGCACGAGCGCGCCGGTAAACGATCCGGTCTTATCCTTGACGAACGCGGCGATCGACGGCCCGACCAGACCCGCGGTTCCCCAGGCGGTGAGGATCATGCCGTAGTTTTGGCCCATGAACTTCGTGCCGAAGTAGTCGGCGTTGAACGACGGCATCACGCCGAAGCCCCCGCCGTAGCAGAGCAGCACGATGGCGAAGGCGATCGCGACGGTCAGGGTGTCGTGCAGTCCGCCGAGGATGAAGAACACGACGACCTGCACGAGATAGATTACCGTATAGGTGAGGTTGCGGCCGATGCGATCCGAAACGCCGCCCCAGAAGAAGCGGCCGAGCGCGTTGAAGATCGCGACGAAGCCATAGATCGGCGCCGCGACGGCGGCGGTCACGCCGGCGAGATCGCTGAAGATCGGTACCGCGTTCGAGATGATCAAGATACCGGCGGTAACGTTGAGAAACAGCAGGATCCAGAGGCCGTAGAACTGCGGCATGGCGAGCACTTGGCCGGGCGAGTAGCTCACCGCGCT
>Ga0326727_10004867_pt1 | contig 39373 bp, 22 predicted proteins | sample MB2enrmetagenome_FD_207643 | JGI IMG/M metagenome (GOLD analysis project Ga0326727, IMG submission 207643) | Lab enriched peat soil microbial communities from McLean, Ithaca, NY, United States - MB29MY | ecosystem: Environmental > Terrestrial > Soil > Wetlands > Peat | place: USA: New York...
GCGGGCGCGGCCGTCCTCGTTCTTGAGCCCGGCGCACACCGCTTGATAGAGCAACTCGCGGTCCACTCCGTCAAGGGAACGGCTGAGTATTCCGCTACCGTGCTCGCCACCACGCTCGAACAGGGCAAAGGCAAGATATCGCTGCTGCACGCCGCGCGGATCGCTCTGCGGGTCGAACTGGGCCAGCAATTGAAGCAGTTCGGGCACTGCGCACATCGCGGGCTGGCCGATGGCGGCCAGGGCGTCGGCGGCCTTGATGCGCAGCCACAGGTCTTGATGGCGGAGGGTTTGGCGGAGAGCCGGCACGGCGGGGGCGGCGGCGCCCTTGAGCATCGCCAGCGCCTGACAGGCGCCGTAGCGGGCGTCGAGGCTCGGGGACTCGATCATCTTCAGCAGGGCGGGAACCGGTGCGTCCTTGCGGCGGGCCAGCGCCATCGCGGCGCGCTCGCGGACGACCGGCGACCAACTGGCGAGGCATTCGAGGAGTTTATCGTCGCCAAACTTGTCGTAGGCGCCGTAACGGTCCTTGTTGCTCCAGCCGCGCCCGTCGAGGATCAAGGCCCGGGCGGCGGCGGCGTCGAGTTGCGGGGTAATCCCCGGGCGCTTTCCTGTCAGATAAATCTTCTTGAGCGGCATGGCGTACGCCAGGAGGTATCCGCCGGTGGCTTCCCAGTCCTGGTAGCTGTCGCCGTGCACCTCCGGCGGGCCTTGGTGAACGAAGCTCCCGTCCCAGCGCCGCGCGAGGTCGAAGTACCAGGCGCCGAACTCGTTCATCCACGCGCCGCTGGCCTGGGGGCCGGACTGGGCCACGCCGGGCAGCGACCATAGGATGTTGAAGAAATTGCCCGTGTGCCCGCAGTCGCGTTCCGGTCCGTGCGAGGCGACGCTCATCCTCGAGAAGAACTCCGCGCCCTTGCGTTCTCCCAAGAGGTTGAACAGGACGGCGGCCATCCCGCACTTGCCGTTGTCCTCGTGGGTCTGGATCCACGGGTGGTGGTCGCCATAGGGGATTGCCCCCTTGCCGATGTAGAAGCGCAGCAGGCGGGCGCTGCGCTCGATGGCCCGCTCGACCGCCAGGTCCTTCAAGCCCGCGTCGCGCGCCATCACCAGCGAGATGGTCAGCGGCAGCCCGGGGGCGTTCATCATCCCGTAGCCGCCGAGGCGTCCGTCGGATCTCGCGAAGCCGTGGCCCCATGAACCGACGATGCTCTGGCCGTTGGCGGCCTCCAACGCGAGTCGCCGCAGGCCCGGCATGACCGATTCGTCGCCGGTCGCCCGGACGTACTCGGAGAGCAGCATCATCACGTAGCCGTAGTACCAGGTTTGCATACTGTCGACCGAGAAGTTCGCCGCCCAGCGGGCCTCCTTGCGTACGAACGGGACGTATGCGGGATTGCCGCTGGCCAACAGAGCGAGGGAATTGAGCGACCGGACGATCGGGTCCGCGCGATACGTGGGGTCCGCGACCCGCCCAGCGAGCGCCTTGCAGCCCTGTTCGAGAATGCGCTTCGACTTCGGGCAATCGTAGGGTGCGGTGGCGCTGTAGGTGCCGAGAACCGGTATTTTCACCGTGATCTCCTGCGTCTTGCCGGCTCGCCAACGGGTCAGTGACAGCTTGCCGCGGCCAGCCTCCGATTCGGCAACGGTGAGCGCCTTGCCCAGTTCGGTGCGCGGGTCGTAGGAAAACGGCTTGCCACCCACGCCGAGGATCACGTCGCCGACGGCGAGGAGCCCGTCGGCGGGAGAGCCCTTGTCCACCTTGATGACCGCGATCTGCCGGGCGTCGGTCGTGACCATCTTGTCACAGTACATCCAACCGCGGGCCCCGGTGGCGCCGAGGTTCCAGTCGTGCTCCGCGCCGTCTGGGATCTTGTCACCCCGGGTGAAGTCGGGGTTGGCCATCTTCTTTTCGGCCGCTGCCGGCCGAGCGGCAAGGAGCGCTGACAGCGCCATGCTGGCGACGAACGCGACAACCGGCCGTCTGTAAACAGTCATTATTAACGTCGATGTTATTGCCTTCTTCATTCTTGCCTCCTTTGGCTCTGGATGAACTCTTCAGATCTAACACCGTTGGCGAGGCCGTGCTGGCTGCCATCCAGATGATTGACACGATCAAGAGCAGCAGCTCATATTTCAGCGCTGGAAATGCAACGGGCCAGTGGATTCTCATAGCGCGCTTTGGTGCGTTACGATCGGTACGTAGCCCACTTCGAGACCCTTGGGGGGCGTCACCAGGAGGGCCGGATCCAGGGAGACAAGTTCCCCGTGTTGAAGAGGAGCCATGTACTCGCGATCGATGGGCCAGGTTGCGTGGATCTTCTCCACGAAGGCCTGCAGCCGGGCCTTCTTTGCTTCGCTCCATTGATACTGTTGGAACGACGGCTGATCGACGAAACGATACCAGTGGTAAGTAACGACGGAGCCGTCGGCCAGCTTGACGGTGAACGGTCCGAGCTTAGGCCCTGGACGTCGCCAGGCAGGCGAGGCGGGCGAAGTGTAAGGTACGCCCGGCCCGGCCAGCTTGAACTCCTGCTGGCGCAGCCGCGTCTCGTCCGGCACTTCGGCCGCCGGCACGGCGACGCGCTTATCGCCGTCCCATCGGTAATACTGCGGGAAGACGCCCTTGGGGCTGACGTTGCTGGCCGACCAATGCAGGCCCCACACGTTGCCGTCGAACACCTTGGTGTCAAAGACCCGCTCGACGCCGGAGAGCAGCTTGCCGCCCTGATCGTAGCGCGTCGTGCGGGTCGTCAGCGTCGCTTTCCACGCTGCCTTGTCGTCGAACCGACCCGAGCAGGCCCGGCCGCCGTCGCGCCACGTCTTGAACGAATCGTAGAGCGCGGCCTTCGAGTAATAGGTCACGTCCTGCACCAGGAAGCTCCGGCCCTGGTCGTCGACCGGGAACTGGAGCTTGGGGATCTTCGAATAGCGGACGCCCCGCCGGTCCCGAGCATCGAAACGCGGCACGGTGTTGATCTCCATCGCACCGCCGCCCATGTCGCCCGGCCGGGCGTCGAGCCCGCGCCCATAGATAAAGGGATACTTGAAGAGCTTGCCCATCTTGCTCCAGGTTTCCGGAATGTAGTAGGCGATGGGCCCTTTGAAGTTGGCTGCGCTCAGGAAGCAGGTCCAGCTCTGGTCGCCGGTCGGTGGGTCGCCGCCGGTCGGATCCGTAAACGGCAACGCCATCCAGGTGTAACCCAGAAACTGGCCATTCGGGTTTCCCTGGAACGGCAGCGCGTCGGGCGGAATCAACAGCCGGTTGCTCAATTGCGCGATGCCCAACCGTTCGTCGGGCAGCGCTTCATTGCTGTAGAAGAACGACCAGCCGGGCGATCCGATCTCGTAGTCGTAGCACTGCGGCGTGGCGTTCATGCTGAACTTCGGCGGGCCGTAGCGGAAGTGGTTCCCGGCCCAGTAGCCCAGGCCGCCCTCGACGGTCTGGAAGACGCTGGCCCACGTCGGCCCACGATCGCGCCACTGCCGGGCGAGCGTGCCTTCCGGCGCCAACGGCTTGTCCTTGTTGTCCGAGTTGTCCGGCATGATCCAGCTGCCGGCCAGCCCGATCTGGAAATCGGCCAGCGGCCGGTCCGCCAACGGCCAGACCGCCGAGTAGAATCCCATGCCCGCGCAGAACTCGGACCTTGCGGGCGGGCGCGTCGCCTGGAAACCGATGTAGCCATGCAGCCCGTCGGAGCAGGAGGTAACGTGTCCGGTTTCCGCGTCGGCCGCGGCGGAGGGAGCCGCCAGCGCGTTGGAGGCCCACGCCAACAGCGTGCCTGCGGCCAGAACTGCAATTCGGCTTCTCATGTCTTCCCCCTTCTTACCCTTAACTCCTAGATTCCCGCCTCAGATAATCTCTTCCCGCGCGGCATCCCATCGCACCTTGCGCTGCTTCCGGTACGATTCGAGCGACATGAGGAACGTCGCGGTCTCGATGAACGCCTCGTCCGTCGAACATTTTGGCGTGCCGCGGCTCTGGATGCAATCGACCCAGTCGACCATGTGGTTGGGCTGCTTGGGCGACTTGCCCCATGCATAACCCTTGGGCAGATCCTTTCGCGTGTTATGCTCCTCGGGCAGGATCTGGAACCGGGTCACCTCGTGCGCAATGTTGTCGAATCGCAACGTCGCGTCGCGGCCGCAGATCTCCACGGGCTGCGTCGGCTGGCCCGTGTTCATGCTACCGGTGAACGTGACGGTGCGGCCCAACTTCTCGAACTCGTAAATGGCCGACCACGTGTCGGGCACCTCGCGGTCGTCGCGCAACAGCGCAATCTGGCCCGCCGTGCAGCATGCGTCGGGAATGCCGTGCCCGAGCAGGTATTGCACGAAATCCATCTCGTGCGAGAGCAGGTCTCCGGCGTAACCGGTGCCGTAGGCCCAGTAGCAGCGCCAATGCCAGAAGTGGCGATCGTTCCATGGAATCTTGGGCGCCGGCCCCAGCCAGAGATCCCAGTTGACATCCTTGGCGACCCGGGCCGGGTCGGGCCGCTCCCATTGATCGTAGTAGCCGTACCAGCGCCAGTTGGGATGCTCGGGCTCAGTCGACTTGAACCGGCCGGTCCGCACCAGCGTGACGGGGCCCAGGATATCCTTGGCCAGAAGCTGCCTGGCCTGAAAGGCGCACGTGGCCTGCCGGGCGTGATGGCCCAGTTGGAACACGACCTGGCTTCGCTTCAGGGCGTCGCGCATCAGCTTGGCCTCGGCCAGGGTCCGCGAAAACCCTTTTTCGCAGTAGATGTCCTTGCCCGCCTTCACGGCATCGAGCACCATCTGGCAATGCCAGTGGTCGGGCGTTGCGATCACGACGGCGTCGACGTTCGGGTCGGCCAGCAGCGCGCGGTAGTCGACGTAGGCCTTCACGGCCGGATTCTGGCTTCGCTCGACGCCCTTCTGCCGATGCGGCCCGTAGACGTCGCAGACTGCCGTCACCTTGACGTTCGTCGCGTTGACGACCGCGTTGATGAGGTCGCCGCCGCGGGTTCCCAGTCCGATGCAGCCCACGCCGATCGTCTTGCTGGGTGGCACCGCCGAGAGCACGCCCGGGGCGAATGTCGAGACGACCGCCACGGCCGTCGCTGTGCGGCCCGTGTTGTGGAGAAATCGCCGGCGGCTCAAGTTTGTGTCGTTCTTCATCGATTCAGACCTTTCTGTTGTCTTTTCCTATAGTACAGATCGCGGCCACAGTCGTTGCTCTACTTCTCCTTGTTCAACAACTCCGCCATGGCCCAGCCCAGCGAGAGTCCGACTTCCATTCGCTTCCGGGCGGCAGCAGATCCCAACCGATCGACTTTTCGCCATACTTGTGGGTGGTGCGAAAGATTGACGATTCGCCCCCTACCCCCTAGCGCGCCCAACGCCCCTTTAGAGCCCCAAGGCCACGCGGAATCCGTGCAGGAAGGATCCCACATTCTGACCCAGCCAGCTTCGCCGGGCGGATCGCGCGTATTCGGGGCCCAGATACCACGAGCCGCCGCGCAGCACGCGGTAACCGTTGACGGCGGGTCCCGCGGGGTCGTCCGTGGGCGAGGCGGCGTAGTAACGCCGGTCGTACACGTCGGCGCACCACTCCCAGAGGTCGCCGTGCATGTCGTACAGGCCCCAGGCGTTGGGCTTCTTCTGGCCTACAGGATGGATCGCCTCCCCGGCGTTGCCTCGATGCCAGGCGTAGTCGGCTAGCTTGGCGACGTCGTCGCCCGAGCACCATGCGGTGGTGCTGCCGGCCCGGCAGGCGTATTCCCATTGGGCCTCCGTGGGCAACTGGAACTTGCCTCCCTGGGTGGCGAACTTGTCGTTGAGCTTCTTGATAAACGTCTGGCAGTCGTCCCAGCTCACGGCGTTGACCGGGTACTTCGGACCACGGAAGGCGCTGGAGTTGCCGCCCAGCAGGGCGTCCCATTGCTCCTGCGTCACCTTGTACTTGCCCAGGTAGAAGAGCTTGGTGATGCGGACGCGGTGCTGCGGCTTTTCGTTTCTCTCGGCCTGGGGGTCGGAGTCGGGCGAGCCCATGAGAAACTCACCGGCGGGAATCAAGACCATCTCCAGCTTCACGCCCCCGCCCAAGTCAAAGATGCGTTCCTTGGCAAGCGGCTTCGCGCCCGCGGCCGCCGGATCGGCGGCGGCCGCGACGCCTAGCGCCGCGGTCCAGCAGGCCAGGGCCAGACTGACATAAACCATGGAGCTTCGCATTGGTTCACCTGCTGCTCGGGATGCTCTTACTCGAACGCCTTGGGCACCGGCGGTAGACCGCCGGTCAGACGTGCCGGCCCGGTCCGCCCCGCCTGTGAGTAATCGAACGGCTTGAAGCCGATCGATAGCGCCGGCGAGCCCTTCTTGAGCCGGTAGTCGTCCTTCTCCGGCGCGACGAAGAGCGGATCGGCGACCAGGGAGTGTTGGTCCTGGCCAAACTGCTCCTGCCATTGTTGGAAGGAGGTCGCGTTGTCGAAGAAGCGGATCGGCTTGCCGGCAGGGTGCCAGTAGAGGTTGTAGTCGAACTTCACCTGGTTGTCCCAATAGTTGCCCAGGACCTGGCTCTTGTTGGTCCAGTAGACGATGTTGTGCTCGAAGATGACGGCGGTGTGGGGTTCGCTGCGGGTCCGTTGGATTTGCCCCTCCTCGGCGCAGGCGAAGATGTTGTTGCGGACGAGGTTCTCGCGGCCGTAGTGCTGGTGGAAGGAGCCCGAGGAGGTGCGGTAAACGAGGTTGTTTTCCAGCACGATGTCGCTGGAGCCCTCGTCGGTATACAGGCCCCAGCCGCCGTAGCCACGGCGGTAGCACTGGATGTCGTGGCAGCGATTGTCGTGGATGCGAGTGCCGGGCGAGACGCCCAACGTATAGACGGCGGCCATGTCGGAGAGTACGCCCTGGCCGAGGGTATGGATGTGGTTGAAGCCCACGTCGTTGTGATGGGCCTGGCTGGTGTAATAGCCCCAGGTCCAGCCCGCGGAGACGCCGATCTGGTAGAAGTCGCAGATCTCATTGTGCTGGACGACGTTGTAGGGGCAATCGCCGATCCAGACCCCGGCCGCCTCGGCGTGCATGCGACCGCCGTGGGCCACCAGGCAATTGCGCACCGTGTGATGCGAGGCCAGCAGCTCCGGATCGCCGTCCCGCGGCACGGGGCCGTCGCCGGAGTGGCCGATCTTGAGGCCCCCGGCGGCCATGTCGAACATCTCGCAGTTCTCGATCGTGTTGTCGCGGCAGCCGGGGCCGAAGGCCATGGCGTAGGTGCCGACGTGGCGGACGGCACAGCCGTCGAAGGTCAGGTTTCGTCCGCCTGTTACGGACACTGCCCCGTCCATAGTCGCTTCCGACTGGCCGCAGGACTGGCCACGGATGGTCATCACCCAGTTGGAATGGGCCAGCGTGAGGCCGAGGAAACGCAGGTGCTCGACGAAGTGGCGGTTCTTCAGGTCGCCCTCGATCACCAGCAGCCGTTGGGCGCGGGGCGCGATCACGGTGCATTTTTGCGGCTCTTCGCCCGGCAGGGGCACGTAAGTCAACTCGCCGCTGCGGCGGTCCAGGTACCAGTTGCCCGGCTCGCCCAGCGCCTCACGGACGTTGTCGGCCAAGAACCGTTCATCCTTGGGCAACGGCATTGATTCGGCCGCCTGCTCGACCCCGGCCAGGGTGACGACGCGCTGGGCCGCGTCGAGCGCCGCAATGTGCCGCCGCGCGGCGAACCACGCGCAAAGGGTGACGACCTCCACGTCGCTGCCGGCCCACTCCGGCCGCACGTCGTTGCCCGCGTAGCCGAAGCGCTCAACCCACTTGCGGCCGTTCTTCTCCGAGGGCGGCATTTCCTTGGCGATCGTGTAATAACCGTGCCGCGGCAGGCGGGGCCGGAAGCGTCGCTGGTCGTTGACGAAAAGCTGCGTGAACAACCATTTCCCGGCCTTCACGTCGGGCAGGCCCACGTGCCAGCGGCCGTCGCCGCTAAGCCTCCAGCCGTCCAGCTTCACGCCGCCGCTGAGCACCGGCCGCTCGTCGCCGTAGGCCTGGTAGACGATCGGCGATTGGGCCGTCCCGCTATCCTCCGGGCCGAAGTGCAGCGGCTCGGAGAACGAGTAACAGCCGCCGCGAATGGCCACCACGATCGGTCCCTTGCGGCCGGCCTGCTGCTTCAAGCGGCGGACCAGTCCCTGGGCGCGCTGGACGGTGGCCAGCGGGCCGTCGGCGCCGCTGGCGTTGGGTACCGACTGCGTGCCCGACCAGGTGTCGTTCCCCCGGGGCGAAACGTACAGATCGGCCTTCGCCTCGTCGGCCCTGGCGGGCCTCGCCGGCAACGCGCAAGCCGCGAGGACCGCAACCGCGCCGAGCAGGATTCGCGCAAACAGTGTGCGACGCGAATGGCGCCGCATGATTCTCCGGTGCATCTTTCTCTCCTTCAGCGGCGAGGCGACCTGCCGCACCAGCCCCGGCGCGACAGGGCTTGCCGTTGGGACAATGTAGGCAGGATAACGGGGTGTGAAGGAAGGCACGGCTCAGCAGGGGCAGGCCAGACTGGATCGCGAGGATCACAAGCTGGTGTCCTTACCTATAACTCTGCCGCCGCGGCTTGTCAAGAAGAAGGGCTCATCGTGCGTGACCAGATTTCCTGGCGACCCTAAACGGCGACGGGGCAAGCCTTCGGCCAGAATTGCCGCCATTGGCCGTTCCTGTCTAGCGTGTCCAAGGCCGCCATGGCCGTAGCGTCAGGCCGGTCCCATCGGCGGGTGTGCCGAACCCCTTCAAGCCCGGCGAGTCGATGGACCGTCCCGCCAAGCCCGCCTACACCAAGGTCAAGGTGCGGGCGATGAAGCTGCTCAACAACATGGCGAAGTAGGCGCCAAGTCGATCTGACAGCCCTGCTCGCTGGCGCATACGAACACCCCTGGCCCGACTTCGGGACCAGGGGCGCTTTCGTTACAACTCGACCGCCTCGACCTCGGTCACGAACCAGCCGCCGTCGTCGGCCAGGAAGGCCGCCACGACGCTGAAGACGCCCCCAATCGAGCGGCCGACATTCAGAATCGGCCCAGGGGCCAGGGTTGCTCCCAGCCTCCGGGCATCGCTTTCAATCAGAGCGGGTTCACGACCCGCTCGGCCAGGCCCTTCTCGCCCCGCACGACGTTCAGCTTGCCGCTGGTCGCTACTCGGCGGTGATCTCGTCGGCGAAGAGCTGTGAGCGAGGCGACGGACCGTTCTCAGGCATGGGCGGGCCTCCCGGGAATTGCGTCATGTTCGTCACGCGCGTCATGCCCGCGGGGCGACCGGTGTAGCGCGGTGCGAGGCGATGCAAATAAGTCGGCCCGGCATGACGCAAATGGCGGCGGGCTGACGGACGCGACTGCGGCCGTAACGCAAATCCCGCTCCAATTCCCGAGAAATGACGCAAATGACGCTCGTGACGGTGCATCCGGGACCGCCAAGCCGGGCCGCGAACCCATTACACAACAATTACAAGAATCTGGCCCGAGGGCCTCGCAATCCGCTTGATCTTTCTCCGAAATCCTGGCTCATGTGTGGATGTGCGGGCGAACGCAGGAGTTCGCTGCGAAGATCGAAGTACCCTTTTTTCCAGGGAGATGTGCCATGAAGAAGAGCGAAGTGAAGATCGGACGCGCGTACACCGCGAAGGTGACCAACAAGGTCGTCCAGGTGCGGATCGACGCGGAGAGCCGCTATGGCGGCTGGGACGCCACGAACCGGGCCACCGGCAAGAAGGTTCGCATCCAGTCGGCCCGGCGCCTGCGGGCGGCCGTCGGCGGCGACGGTGCCGCGACGGGCGCCAAGAAGGGCAAGGGCGGCCGGAAGGCCAAGGCCCCGGCCGAGGCCCAACCGGCGCAAACGTCGGGGCCCACGGGCGAAGAGGCGGCCACCGCCCAGCCGGCCGCCCGGGGCAAGGCCGGAAAGGCCAAGCGGGCCCGGGCCAAGAAGGAGCCCAAGGAGAAGCGGATGAGCGGCCTGGACGCCGCGGCCAAGGTGCTCGAGGAGTCCGGCCAGCCGATGACGGCCAAGGAGATGATCGCGGCGGCCGAGGCCAAGGGCTACTGGAAGTCGCCCGGCGGCAAGACGCCCCACGCCACGGTCTATTCGGCGATCACGCGCGAGATCAAGGCCAAGGGCAAGGAGTCCCGGTTCAGCAAGGCCGACCGCGGCAAGTTCGCCCGCAAGGGCTAGGTCCAGCCTGTTCCCCCCTCCTACCCCGGCTCCGCCTGGGGTTCTCTTCGGCCACTTCTGGCCACGGGGCTCTGGCCGCGGAAACGCAAACCCGGGGCCACCACGCGTTCGGACTGGCGTGGCTCGGCACCAAAGGGGGCCATCCGCGCCACGGGCCTGCCACGGCCAACCTGGGCGACGGACCAATGCCGCGGCGCCGCGGTGGTAATCGGCCACTGCCGCTGGGCAACCGCAACAACCACCCGCACCCGGCCGGCCGCGGTTGGTTCGTCCACAACGCCGTCGTCCAGAATCACGCCAGCCTTGGCTCGGGATTCCGAGACTGCCGAGTAGGCTACTCACATGCTGGAGCGATGCTCATCTCGTGGGAGGAACGCCGGGCGTGAACGCGCGGTGTCGGCCTCGCCTAAGGCGCGTCGGCGTGCGCCACCGATTCGCGTCGGGGCTGGCGCAGAATTGCCAAGGAGGGTCGCTCCTCTGCACGCAGCGTTTTGCCCTATCGCCCGTTACCGCCGGATCGGCCGGGCAGGTGTTTGGGCAGCGCGCAAGGGCCGCGGGCTGAGGTCGTTCCAAGGTCAGGCTTTCTTCCTTGTCGCTACACCCAGGAGCGGAGCCAGCTTCTCCCTTAGCATGGCCTTCCGCGCGTCAAAGAAAGCGCCGAAATCCTTCAGGTCGAGCGGAACCGCCGACGGTATGTCGTGGCTCCGAAGGTAGCTTCTTCGATCTTTTTCCTCCGGCAACTCATTTTCGAGCCAAGTCCCGAACGGCGTCGCGCGCTTCGCTTGGTTCTCGGCACCTTCCAGGAGTTGCAAATTCGGAAGGGAGTCCCTCATTGCCTGCCAATCGAAGATCTGGGCATCGCTTAGCATCAGTTTCCTCAACGCCGCAGTGTTGAAGCCAGCGTACGGGTGAATGTGATCCTGATGGAACTGCACCTGATTGAACTTGAGATGCGAGTTGAGCAACGAAAGCAGTGCGAAGGTTCGTGCGCCCTTTGTTGAGAGCAACAGATCGTCGAGGCCATCCTCGCTCATGGCAAGGCTCATCCCACCCGGTAGTCGGACCTTCTTCTCGAACGCCGGCAATTTGAACGTGCTCTCCTCCTTAAGGGCCTGGCTCAAGGCACTGCGCATTCCGGACAGAACCTGATCACCGGACCGCCCATAGACGCCGTTAAGCAGACTCTTGACCAGGAGGAGCCTCAGGTCGCGATTGCTTGCTTTGACGTTACAACCGCGCTTAATCGCGTAGGCAATCGGGATGACCGCATTGACCGATGTGAGTGTTTCGCCTTGGAAACCCCACTCTGCAAGCAGGTCCACGGTGCGCGCGATCGCTCTGGTTATCGCCTTCCAGTCCTTTACAATCAGCTTGACGTTTGCGTCTTTGAACGACGCGACGCGCAGACGGACCGGGCATTCCGTGAGGACGAGGCACGCTCGCATTATGAAATCGGTGTCGAAGCGGAAGCCGTTTCCCTTCCCGTTGATCTCTTGCAGGAACTCCTCTATTACCTGCCGCCCGTCTTCCCAGTGCGCAACTATTGTCGAGAAAAGCAAATCTGTCTTCGCCAGGGGGGTTCCTGCGCTATTGACCCGCACGAAAATGTCGAGGATTTCATCAAGGTTCTGGTTCTCGACCGGGAAATAGTTGATGATCGGAATCGTCGTCAATCGCTCCCACAGCCTTCCGAGCATATTGAGAGCGCGTTCCTCGGCTTCCTCCGACACCTGCAGGACCTCTTCAATCCCCTTCCGGCGTTTCGCCCAGTACTTGTTCACCTGAGGCAGGCCTTTGCACTCGAGTAGGTCTTTCACTAGACACCAGCAGGTGTCGGGCGCGACCTCCCTTGCCTCCTCGTCCGTGAGGAAGCGAAAATCGTAAACGTAGTCCTCATCCTCCTCTTCCACCTCGGGCCTGAAGACGTTCAAGAAGAACGTGCGCCTGGGATACGCGTTCGGATTGTTCGCCCAAACTCGAGGGCGCTTATAGGCATAGCTTCCCTGCAAGGCGACAAACATCGAGTTCAGACGCTGCTGGCCGTCAAGGACACCTACGAGTTCGTCGGGCAGGTGGGGCTTTGCCGCAAGGTGGTTCTTCCAATTATCCCGTTCGTGGTAGTCACGGATGAATTCGTAAAACGAATAGTCGTTCTGCTTTGCCTCCTCGACCTTCCAGAACAGAAATGTCCCGATCGGATAATCCCTCATTATCGAGTCAAACAGACTTTGGATCTGGTCAGTCCCCCAGACGAACTTCCGCTGGATTGCGGGCAGGTACAGCTTGTTCGCACCAACCCGATTCATTGCCTCTTTAATGGTCCAGTGTTGGTACTCCATACCGTCAACCCCGCAGGTCTGAGGATTTGCTGTCTGGAACCCTCCCAGCCGGCCTTGATTCTGCTTCGGCACCCGCCGGCCGTCAAGTCCCCCCTTCAGGCCCCCCTCCTCAGGCCGGCAAATGGCGCGGCCGCCTCCGGCCACCTTCGCCCGAAGCCGCTGGCGCGCGCCGGACCAAGCCGACTCGCGGGGAATGCGTGCGGCGCGTCGGCCATACCCTCCGCGGTGGCGAGACGCGAGTTGCCAAGGCACATCGGTCGCCCCCACCGAAATCGCCTTCCACCCAGAGTCTGGGCGCGGCGGGGTGCGCCACCGACACGGAGTGCCTGCGGCACCGGAGAAGAGCGTGCCTCCTGGTAAGGAGGGAGCTTTCGTTAACGTGCCGGTCTCAATTGCGTCCAGCGCTCACGAGTTCCCGGGACTTTGGGGGTCCGTCAGCTGACTTGGTTTCTCAAAACCGGCGTCGGTGCCGCCCGCCGCGGGTTCGTTGGTGTTAGCATAGCCAATCAGCACAAGCCGAATGCCGGAAAACGGTGGCCCATTGTGTCCCATTACGTTCGTCAACATTTAGTCCACTTTCGTCGCCGGCGATTCGACGGTTTTTCCATCCGCGCCCAGATGCCGAATCACGAGTTTTGAGTACTTGAACTGCACCTGTTCCTCGGCGCGCTGAATCACCGTATGCGAAATGGCCGTGATCTGCACATCGCTGAAGACGTACTGGACCAGCTCCGCCGGCTTGCCCGCGACCACCGCACGAACCGTGATGATTGCCTGCGGGATCGCCGTTCCAGTCGCGACGGCCTGGGCCAGCTTGGGCGTGTTCGCGTCGATCGCCTTGAGGACCAGGGCATCATGCGGATCGGGTTTGCCCTTGTTGGATTCGCTCCAGTTGAAGGAGACCAGCTCGATTTCGCCGGCGTGCTTTTCGTCGCTCGATGAACCGGTGAAGCCGTCGAGCTTGAGGAGAATTGCGACGACGGATGGGCCCTGCGCCGGAGCGGCGACGGCGCGCGATGCACAGATGGGCAATAGGGTGATACCGAGAATGAAGCCACAGAAGATGCTGAGAGATCGCATGAATTCCTCCTTCAAGACTGGCTTTCGATCGAAACGGAGTTTTGGACAAAACCGCGTGCATGGTCCCCGGAGGTGATCGTGCCGGCAACAAAGAAGCATTCACGGGTCCGCAACGGTTTTGGCGAAGTCGTTGACGTAGACGTAATCGTTGCCGATGCCGTGCATCTTGCTGGAACGCAGGGGTATCATACAACGAATGGGCATGTCTTTGAAGGCGCGGGCGGGGAGTCCGATACACCTCCGGTCGACAACCCCCCGTTCAGCGGCACGCAACCTGTGCGAACCCGGGCCACCCCGCCCACGGGGCCAGCACCTGCCGCATCGCGGCCAAGCGGGCAGCCAAGCACATCGGGGGCAAGCACGTGGCAAAGCCAATCGCTCCGGACGCTACCGGTCCTTGCGCGCACGGGCGGGGCACGCCTCCGCACGCAAGATGGCCGGAGGGGCCGATCGGCGACTCGTAGTTCCATTTACCCGTCGCGCGTGACACTCACCGAAAAACCACCGATTTCTGGGAATGTGTATACCCTGGCTAACCTAGCGTCGGTCACATTGTCCGCCTGTTCACATCCTGCTCCCCAACGTGCGTCGGTCGCCCCCACCGAACTCACCTTCCCCACCTAAAGTGTGGGCGCGGCGGGGTACGCCCCCGACGCGCGCAAAGGACTGCGTTCGGCAGCGGAGAGGAACAGGCCTCCTGGAGGTGGCGTCGGGGGGTGTCTCCGAGCGTGTCCCATTGGCGTTGCATTTTCACGAGTTCTCCGGAGTCTGATAGAGAGACGGCAATTGGGGACTGGGTGGCCTGAAGTTGCGGCCGGAAACGGCTGCGCGACGTTCTGCGCCGGCGATGGAACGATTTTCGGGACACTCAGCGTTGGCTCGACCTTCTCGCACTGGTCGCTTGCGGCGCGTTGTGGGACTTGCTACAAGGGTGGTGCCGCCAACCGATCCTGATTGGCGTTCCCCACCAATTAACGGAGGAATCGGGGATGTTAGGGTAATGGATGCTGCCTTGCCGCCTACGAATGACTGGGACGGGGGCCGACCAGAGCGCGGGAGGTACAGGTACGACGGGAGTCCGAACAATGCTCGCCGCTTGTAACTGACGGTCCGACTGGCCGTTGGTCCCCGGTATTCCTTAGCGTTCTTGTGCGGGGTGCGAGAGACTTGATGGCTTCAGACAAGATGATACACTAACAGTCAGTTTCGGGGCGGGACGGGGCATTAAGAAGTGGAGGAGATTGCTGCGACGGACATGACTGCCAAACAACCAAAGGTTGCTGAAGCAGTTGCGTGACAGGAAGAGGAGGCTGGCACTCTGGCGGAAGTTCGTACCTTTCGACACGTTCGTGGGGTGTTGCCGTGGCCGAACCAGAAGCCAATACATGAACGATCTCGTGGGCGTAGATGGCTTGCTCGGAGCCGATGAGTGGTTCATGCTTCTCTCCATTTGCGAGGAGAAGAGTGCCAGAACGAGACCGCCACATTCCAAGGTATTGCTCATCGGCCTCCTTCTTGAGGCTTTCCTTGCACAAATGAGTGTTCAGTAAGTCCACCGATTCGAAGAACTGAATGTGTCTCAGGTAGCGTACCACGCGAACGAGCCCAATGAGACTCAACATATTCGCCAGACCCTCAAAGTGCATGCGGTAACGTCGAGCTAGCCACTCCGGCAGGTTTGCTTTGCTCAACTCCATGTCCACCTTGGCGAGCAGCTTCATCTTTCGCGTGCGGTGTGCCCATTGAAGTCGGCTACGCAACGTCGCGTTCAGGCTCGGTAGGCGGAAGCCGTGGGCTGCAATGGCATCGGCGATGATCCGGTTGGCCCGGTCCAGGGCCTGATCCAACCCGGTCTCGACCGGGAACTCGGCTTGCGGATGGTAGATGTTGCCGGCCACCACGACGGCCCCGGCGGTGCATTCCGCAATCAGGTCCAAGAGGGCGTTGTACCGCCGCGCGAACTCCGGCATGGCTTCTTCCGGGTCGCGGTACATGTTCTGCACCAGGTCGTTGCCGCCGACGGTCATGGTGACCGATTCCCACGATTTTCATAAGTTGCCTCGTGTTGGTTTCAAGAGAAACCGGCTGGACCGGTTGCGGTACGGTCCCCCTGGGTAGGATTGAACACTGCGGCCTGGACAACGAGTTGGCGACGTATCCGGCGCAGGCTTGCGCCAGATGATCTTGGGGAGGAGAATGCGTGAATTCTCCAACGAGGCTTAGGCAAGACGCATCGGAAGTGTCCGGTGCTGGACCGCACCAGAGGCTGGCCGTGCCAGCGAACGCCTAAGCTAAAGTGAGGGGCCTTCGGTTTTCGCCAGTGAAGAGCTGCTGAATCTTGCTCTACACCGGCGCCGGCAGGCTCAGCCGGTGGCAGATTGGTCGGAAGGCGGCGGCCCGGACATCTACCTGGTTCTTTAGGTTACGGGACAATTGGCCGCCGCGAACGCCGCCAATAGTATAAGACGCAGTTCGTCGCTTTTTTATTCCCGACCCCCCGAAAGATTTTTCTGCGTGGGAAGTGCGCCAGATGACGGGCCTGAGCAACGGTTGGCCGCCCTGCCCAACTGCACCAGCCGCACGTAGGCCCGCAAGACGTTGCAGACGACTTCCTGCACGGCCTCGGCCCTGCCGTGTGCCACTGCCGGCTTGTCCAGCAGTGCTGAGGGGCGTCGGGTGACCGAGGCCGGCGACCTTAGTGCCGGGCGAGTCCAAGATCGCGCTACGGATCATAACGGATCGTTACCTGCCGGGGTTGCAGGATATCGGCTTGGAAGTCCGCGTAGCGCGAGTTTTCGATCGTGGACAAGGCGTGTGCCTGAGGCTTCCCGTCGACGGCGACCGAGGAAACCCGCGTGGCGCGCGGCGGGAGCAAGACGTGAAAATGGCAGGGGCTGCCACCTGCGGTCACGTCCAGTTCAATGCGGCGGCGGTCGGCGTCGTGGCGGTACGCGTAGGCCACGTATCCGCGGCAGGCCGTATAACGCACGGTCACGTCCACGCGGTCTGTTCCCGCCGATGTCCAGCGGGGTGCCAGGCGGATCTCCCGGAAGCCGGCCTGCAGGTCCTGGATGCCGGCCAGGCCCTCCAACAGGGCCGCCGTACACGTGCCGCCTGCCCAGCAGTCAGGGCCTTCTCCCGTCGAGAGCATCTTGGGCTCATGGTACGGCGCTCGGTCGGCCAGCGTCACGCCGAGCACACCGTATACGGTGCCGTCGTTGGGGGCGGAGAACTGCAACGAACCGATGGTCTTCTCCGCTCGATGGTTGACCACGGCACACCAGCCGACGCCCACGTCGTGACTTTTCGGGTTGGGGCCCCGCCAGGCCACGCCGGCATCGGGGCCGTCCACGACCGGGAACCACCAGCCGGACACCTGCTTTCCCTTGAAAAGGTAGACGGCCTCCTCGCTGCCATCCGTGTAACGGAAGGTGACGATGCCGCCGATCTGAGCCGCCCCCACGTGGTGCGCCGCGTGCAGCAGGTAGGCGGCGGCGGCCGGTCGGCCCACCGGCACTTCGACCGTTTTGGGCAACGGGCCATGGCAGGAGACGCCGATCGCACCGCGGCGGCCGTTACGCGCCGGGTCCGGCACGCGAAACGGCGCCCCGGCCAGGGTTTGCATGCCGACGGGCATGTTGCGCAGATCGTTTCCGCATCCTGCGATAACGCCCATCCAAGGCGGCACGCCCTCTCCGCCGCGATCGGCCAGGTCCATGTTGGCTTGTGGAGCGCTGTCCAAGGGGGTGAACTTTGCCGGAGGCGGTGGCGGCTCCAGGGCCCCTCGATACGAGAACCTCACCAGCCCTCCGTATTTTCGGCCCAGGTCCAGGATCCGCCGCAGCACGTCCGCACCATAAGCCTCGAAACCGTGTTCCATGGCCCCGCGTGCGAGTTCGCCGGCGGCATGGCCGTGGACCGCCGCGTTCATGTACTGCCATTTGGCGTTGTCTTTCTGTTCGAAGCCGCGCTGAAAGGGCGGGTAGATGGAGTACCACTCGCCAGGCGCCCCCGCGGGAAGGCGTTCGCGGAGGTCCTGGTAGGTCTGCAGGATGGCCACCGCCTGGGCATGGGTCACGCCGCGATTGAGCGAATAGGCGTTCGCCATGGCGACCTGGCTTTTTTCGTCGACGCCGAAGTCCCGGTGGACGCTCGGATCTTCCTCAACGTGATGAGTATAGAAGCGGCCGTTCCAGGCCAAGGCGTCCAGTCGCCGCCGAATTTCCCGGCCCCGCTTGCGGTACTCCTCCGACGCCTGCGCGCGACCGGTGCGGGCCAACATCTCGGCCAACTGGTCGCAGGCCATGGCGTAGCCCGTGTTGTCGCCGAAGAAGACGCCGAATCGCGTGCGGTCCGGGTCAATGCGCATTCTCGGTACAAGCTCCATCTTGACCATGTACGCGTCCTCGGCCTGGAAGTCCCAGGAGTCGATGCAGTAGGCGCGTTTGAGCAACCCGAAGCGACTCGACCAGCGGCTGCGGTCGTGCATCGAGTAGTCCAGGGCCCGCCGCGCCGCATCCAGGTTGCCCGCCATCCAGGCGTCGTCAGCGTTTCCTTTCCAGGCAAGGTACAGGCCCTCGACGAAGGTGTACTCGCAATGGTTTTCGACCGGCTGACGTGCGAACAGCGCCCCACCATCGCGGAGGGCGTAGCCGTCGGCGCCGTAGGCCGTGTCGAAGTATCCTGGCCCCATGTCCTTCTTTGCGAAACTCCAGATCATGCCGTCGCCGCGCTGCGCTTCCCGCATCAGGTCGATCAGGCCCGCAGCATGCGGGCTGAAATACCGCAGCCCCTTGCTGGTGTTCTCGTGGTCGAGCAGCCAGCACACGTAGTAGCGGTACGTCCGCCCGCGCCACTCGAGGGAAGTATCGTAGCCCTCCTGGTTGCTGTACATGGTGCGCCGCAGGATGTCCAGCAACTCGCGCCAGATCCCTCCTTCGTCGTCCAGCCGTGTCTGGGCGTCGACCTCGAAGCGGATGGAATCCACCGCACGGCCATGCTCGTCGCGCCAGTCGATCGTATGCGTTCCCAAGGCGCCGCCGACGGTGAAGCTCATCTCTCCGCCGGCGCCGCCGCGGGCATATTCCCGCCGTTGGGCGTCGCGGACGATGAAGGTCCCGCCTGCCGCGCCGAGCACCGTCAACCGCTGCAGGGGCTTGGCCGACCAGCCGCCGTTCGGACAGGCCAGCCGCAGTCGCGGCGGCGCGTCGCTTACGGCGGCCTCGGCGGCCACAGGACCCGCCCAAGTGGGACCGAACGGGAAGGCCCACGTGAAGATGATTGCCAACGGATGAAAGAATCGGCGCATGTTCTCTCCCCAGTGCCGTTATCTGGCCAGTCGCTCGACTTCAAGCCTCTTGCCGTCGGCTGCGATGCTGGCTTGGTATCCCTTGGTTACTTGATCAACATGGCCGGTAATGCCGCCTTGTGCCGCCAGGACCGTCCATTTCCGGCTCGCTGCCGGAGCGGAGTCATGCGGCGTGGTGACCTGCAGGCTGCCGCGCAGCTTGGCCGCGCCGGCAACCTGGAGTGGTTGGCCGGTCGGGCCGCACGCATCGACGGTCAGCGTGCCTTCAAGCCGTAGTCCATCCGCAATCCGGCCGGTGCCTTTGAGCGTCCCTTCCGGTTTCACCAGCACACCACCGGCGAGCCCGCCGCGAAGGTCGAGAGTTCCTTGTTCCACGGTGGTCGGCCCGGTATAGGTGTGACCGCCGTAAAGCGTGAAGACGCCCTTGCCGGTTTTGACCAGCGAGCCGATGCCGTCGCCGGTCCTGTCGCCCGCCTGCCGGATCGTACCGTAGAACGCGGCATCGGTATTGTCCGCGCCCAGCACGAGCGTCGTGTCGTGGCCGGCGACGGCCGGCAAGTGGTATCCGTCGTGTACTTCCGCCGCCGCGTTTTGCACGCCCAGAAAAATCTGCCCGCAACCGTCCAGCGAACCGATGATCGGCCGCGGCGATTCGAACATGACAACGCCCGCATAGGCCAGGTTCAACCGCGCGCCGGGGTTGATGTTCTTGTCGCCTTGCAGGATCAGGCCGCAATCCATGCTGACCAACACCGGCCCGGTGCCCAGCTTTCCTGTCTCGGTCACGATGGTCTCCATTCCCTGGTCGTCCGAGAGGCCAATCCACGTGCCGCCGGAATAGTCGTTCTCGGGATTGGTGATGTAAACCAGCCCGCCTGCTTCGAACCACTGAGTGAAGAAGCCGGGCCCCGTGATCTTGGCGTAGATGAACAAGGGCGACATCGATTGATGTGCCAGGGAGCCGCCCAGGCACCCTCCGCCGGGGCCCAGATAGAGTTTTCGGCTGGGAGCAATGCAGCGGTGAGGGCCGGTGGGGCCGCCGGCAAGCCAGCGAATGTCTTTGGCCGACCAGCAAATAATTCCACCGTTGAGCACGATCTCGTTCTTCAGGTCGCCCAGACTGCCCGGGGTGAATCGGCCGTTCTGTTCCAGGTCCTGTACCGCGCAGAGAACGCCGCCGTTGATCGTGATCGGCCCTTGGAAATCGTTCCGCGTATTACTGAGATGGATGCCGTCGAAGCCGGCCCCGATCAGATCCGGCCCGCCCACGATAGTGATGCCGTTGGCGCCGGAGATTCTGCCCTTGAGTTCCGTAACCGCAGAACCCTCGGCCCGGTTCCGTTGGAGGCTGTTGGACTGGTAGATCACGCCTTCCGCCTGGCCGAAGTTGATGTCGGCGGAAAGATCGCCGCCGAGGCTGAGTCCGCCGCTCACGATGCGGATCCGATCCGTCCCTGTGACCAACCCCTCCACGCTCAAAGCCCGCACCGAATGTCCGCCGCCCGGCAAGATGCCTTTGCCGAGCTTGACGACGTCCTTCGCCGTGGCCTTCGCCAGGTCCGTGACATAGGCCGTATACGGGCGGAGACCCTTACCGTGGGCGGCGTCGTAGGAAAGAAAGCCTCCCGTGCGGCAGTAGGCCAGATAATATGGCGGCAGCAGATCTACGTCGGTCTTCCATGCGGAGACCAACAGCTTTTCCTGCTCGCCCAGCGAACCTCGGGCCGCCTCGATCGTCAACGCCGCTCGGCCGTTGCGGGTCAGCTTGGCCAGGTTCAGCGTCGTAGGGTGGTGGTCGTTGCCGGCGTCCAGGCACAGGTTACACTGGCCGACGTACGCCAGCTCGCCTTTGCTGACGGGCTGGCCGCCTGCCGTGCCGGTCAATTTCAAGGTGCTGTTGAGCAAACACACCGGCCCCTCGGGCGATCCGAAAGGACTTTGGCCGGGCTGATTCTGCGTCCAACCCTCCAGGAAGCTGCCGCGTGAAAAGAAGCTTGAGGCGACCGAAGTGCAATTCGGGCCTTGCACGGTCAACCTGCCGGTAAACGACTGCGGACTTTTCAGAAGCACGGCGCCGGTGCCCATGTTGCACACGGCCCCCACCACGACGTCGGCGTTTCCCTTCAACACAGGGTTCTCGATCGTCAGCAATCCTCCGCCCGGCGAGCGGTTCCAAGGGTTGGTGTTTTTCGCATTGATCCCCGAGGCCAGGATCCCGGCGCGTGGCGGCCAGCCAATTCCCGGAGGCCCGCCACAGTGGCCGCCACCCAAGCGGTATACGCCTCCGGCGCCCCGCGCCAACTTCGTGCCGGTGAACGCGCCGCGATCACGGGCCCCGAGATACATCCGGCCGCCACCCAACTTGGACAGGTCCGTCACCGCGTCGAAGTCCGCGCAATCCACGGCCAACACGCCTTCGGAATCGTCCGAGATCTTGGGAATGCCGTTGTAGGCGACGCCCAACACGCCTAGGGCGCGGCGATTGGATTGGACCACCGCCCGGGCCTTGTCGTCCAGGTTGCCCGCCGCGCTGAGTTGCATCCGACCGCCGGGCTCAATAATCACGTCGCCTTGCCCCAACTGGCATTGCGGACCGACGTTGATGACGCCCAGATAGCAGCCCATCATGGTCGAGAACGATACCACGGTGGGGCCCGCATAGCGGTTGCCCGGCCCGAAGAGCGAGAGGACCGGCTGATACTGCAGGATCAAGGGATTGCCCGCACTGCCCGGCCCGTCGACAATCGGCATCGACCAATAGTAAGAATTGTTGGCATCCGTCAGGCACGCAATCCCCGGCGAGGCGGGTTCGCCTTGGAGAATCGTGATCTGCGGATTGTCGAAGGTCATCCCCGGGTCCAAGAGCGACGACCGCAAGAAGCCGCCCACTTCCAAGGGACCGGTCAAGTGGACGTCGCCTTTGGGCCATTTGCCCTGGTAGTGCCATCGCGACTGGATCTCGCCGCCGTGGGACATCACGCGGATCGGGTTTTCGAGCCGCGACTGGCCCTCGCCGGCCTCAAACCGCGGGGCGAAACAGAAGCTGCCGCCGTCCAAGTCGAGCGGCCCGGCGCCAAAGGCATAATCTCCCGGCCGCAACGGCCGCCAGGTGATGAGTCCCTCGCGGACAACCGTCCCGCCGCGGAAAGTGGGGCAGTGGTCGCTGACGTAATAGATGCTGCCGCGACCGCATTTCGTCAGGTTGCCGGGGCCGGAAATCACCCCAAAAACCATGAGGCTGGGATCGCCATAGTATTGGTACATATTCCAATAGCGCACGATCTTCTTCCAATAGGCACGCCACATGTATCCGGGCCACGAACCGGCGCGAACGACAGACGGCGAACCTAAGTTCCAGGTCTGGTCCTGGGCCAGTTCCAGGGACGGATAAATGATGCTGCTCCCCCGCGCGACGCTGACGCCGTCCTTGCCCACGATGATCTTGCCGGAGCCGCAGATGATCCAGGCCACGCTCGTGGGCGGATAGGTGAAAGTGCGTTCTTCGGCGGCGGTGATCTTCTCGTAGCCGGGCAGGACGATCTTGTCTTTCCCGCTGTGTCCGTTATCCAGCCGGATGCCGCCGACATGCACGATACCGCTGACTGTCGGCTGGTTCTTCACCGCCTCGTCGAGCCCCGGGAAGGCGGCAATATCGTCCGGGCCGGGCACCTGCCCCGCGGACCAGTTGGCCGGGTCCTCCCAAGCCGTGCCCTTCTGGTTCCACACAGCATTCGCCCCCAAAGCGTGACCCGAGAGGACCACAACCGTCACGCCCAGCAGGGCAGTCCGCAGCGCACGAATGGGCACGGCAATAAGGCCTTTCATTGGAAGACGATTTCGTAATAAGGTGTTTGGTCGCGCGTGCCGTCGATGGTAAAGGTGCCGTCGGCGGTGGCGAGGGTCCGGGGCGTGCGTTTGCCGTCGTGGTCCAGCAGGTTGACGGCGGCAATCCGGCGGCCGGCAATGGCGATCGTCGCCTTCACCGGCTCGAGCATGATCGGCGCACCGCCGCTCTGGAGCATCGCGTTGTCGAAAGCGGAGACCTTGAATCCGCGGTTGCAGTTGCGGGCCATGGCGCTCAGCAGCGCCGTCTTGGCGTTGGCCAGCGTCTCGCCCTTGCCCGCGGCGGTGAGGAAGACCGAGGCGTAAGGGCATTGCAGCGTCATCTTCACGTCGCCCAGGGTTTGCTCCTTGTCCTGCGCGAAGCCCACCACCGCCTTGCTGCCGAAGGTGTTCACGGTGAAGAAGCCCCTGTCGGTGTAGTCCCAGCGAAGTTGTCCAGTGGCCGAGGTGATGACCTTGCCGCTTTTGTATGTCTTCATGTCCGGGAAGGTCGAGGGCTGGCGGTCCTTGGTGAACTCGACGACGACCCGGCCGGCGGCCAGCGCTTCGGCGGGCGTCGAGCCGGTGAACTCCTTGATATCGCCCTGCTGGTTGATCGTGTCGCTGAAGTCGAACTTGCCGGCGGGCAGGTCTTCGCGGCTCACGCGGCGCGTGGAGATGACCGGCGACTGCCGCACGTCGCCGCGGGCGATCATGCGAGCCAAGATCGGGAACTGGCCGATCTGGGTGGGCACGTCTACGTCCCAGGCCCAGGACGAGGCGTTCACGACGGGGTTCCAGGCCGTGCCGCGGTCCGAGATCGACTGAAACTCGTAGGACGAGCTCCAGCCCTGCAGGCCCATGCCGTAAACGGCGAAGATGGCCGGGCCTTCAGCGTTGTAGATCGTGGGGAAGACGTGGACCCATTCGGAGATGCCGAAGGGCCGATCCGCCACCTGCTGCAGGCCGGCGCTCAGGTAGCCGCTGCCGGGCTGGCTCAGCATCGTAGCCTCGGCCCCGCCGCTGAAGTAATCATGCCGGTCGATCCAGCCGACCTCATAATCCGAATGCAGGTTGTAATAGTGGGGCAGCATGGCCGGGGCCTGCCAGGACGAACCGCACAAAGGCCCCTCGTAGCCCGCCGTCCGGATCGCCCTGATAAACTTCGAGTAGAACTGGTCCTGCAGGTCGTGCATGAAGGCGGCGTTGTCCAGCATGCGCGTCCGCGCGCCGCCGGTCCCGGGAAGGCCAGGGCCCATGTACCACGGGTTGCCCTGGAAAGCGATGTTCTTGGCTTCCAGCGTCTCGTTCGCATGCAGGGCGTTGCCCCAGGCCCGGGCCAGGGCCTCCCGCGAACCGTATTTGGCCTGCAACCATTGGGCCCAGCGCCGCAGCACGTCCTTCGTGTAGGTTGGGCATTTGCCCATGAAGGCCGGGCTGCTGAACCAGAAGATGTCATCTTCATTGTGCAACTCGATATACGCCAGGGCCGGTTCCCGGGCCCAGGTCAAGCCTGTGTGCGGGTTCTTGTGGTGGAGCAGATTCACCACCATCTCGATGAGCAGGTCCTGCACGTCGGGGGCGTAGTTGATCAGTCCCGAGGTATTTCCCCCCAGTTGACTCTGGATCTCCTCGTAGGCCAGGTACCGGCCTTTGTTGCCGGGCCGAATCATGTAGTTGTAGGTGTGTGACATACCGAAGTACACGCCGTGCTTCTTGAGCTGGGCCGCGAAGTACTCCATGCGGTCCAACGCGGCCGGCACGAACTTGGTGCCGTCGACGGGGTCGCCCACGTCGCCCGGGCCGCAAGGCTTGTGCAGCCGCACGGCATTCACGCCCCACTTGGCAAAGCGCGCCGCGGCGAGCTCGGCGTTGGCCTTGGTCGGGGCGCATTCCCAGCCATAGCACAGATTGGTGCCCCAGAACTTGACGGGCGTGCCGTCCTCAAACACGAACCGACTGCCCTGCATCCGCACGCCCCCGTGCTTGCCCGCCGGTTTGTCGAGCCAGTCCGCGAAGCCCAAGGCGCCCGCCTGCAGGTCGTTGGAGCCTTGGAAGGCGAACCAGGTGGGCCCGGCCAGCGTGACCACGTACTTGTTCTGAATCTCCGCCGCGCCGGAGAACTCCACGGGGCCCGGAAAGGTGATGGTCATCGTGACCACGCTCTTGCCGGCCTTGAGCACGCCTTGCGCGAGTTTCACCCGCGTGCGGTCGTTCTCGGGGTGCAGGCCGCACGGCGGGTCGAGGGTCACCACCACGTCGCCTGCGCCCTGGAGTTGGAAGGTCAAGTTCGCCACGTCCGTCACGTCCGGCTGTTTGTGCTGCGGAATATCCAGATTCCGCTCCCGGCCGCTGGCGCGCGTGAGGAGGATCTTGCCGGCCGTCCCTTGCTTCACGGCCAGTTCCGTGGTCAGTTCGGTGACGGGCAAGTCCTGGGGCGCGTCGAACTCGTATCGGTACGCGACCGTGCGTTGGCCCGTCTTCTGTACGGTGCAGCCCAGAGTCACCTTGGCGCCCGAGATGGTCCAGGGCGCACTGATCTTCAACACCCCGCCTGCCGCCTTGCCGTGTGATTCAGGCGCTCCGGAATACTCCGAAAACTTGGTACCTCCCCAGCCTACCACGTCGAGCGCCATGACCGGCTTGTCGTCCTTGGCCCACAAGCCGCTGAAGGAGTTGTCCGGCGCGACCACCGCCTCCCACTGCTCGGCGCCTTGCGCTGCTAGGGTTCCCAGACTCAGCATCGCCAAGCCCACCGCCACCAGCCGCTTCGCGTTCATCACAGTCTCTCCGGTTTGTGTGATCCGAGATTTCCCATTTGGCTTCCAGACCCGCGACCAACGCCAGCGGCTGCGAGCGATCCTATCACCCGAAAACTCTTGATGCGAGCAAATCCTTGGCCCTGATGGGCCCCTACAACTTCTGGACCTCGACCTTCTTGCCGCCATCCACGATATTGACCTGATAGCCGTCCGCGATCGGCGCAAATTTCCCGCGAACACCGCCGGCGGCCGCCAGCACCGTCCATTTCCGGCCGGCGGGGAAGACGACGCCCGTAGCCGCCGTGACGACCAACTTCCCGTCCAGCGTGACAGGGCCTTGGACCGTGAGCGGTTTCACGCTGTCGCCGGTCAACTCCACGGCGAATGTCCCGCCCTCCAATCGCAGCGCCCCGGCGATAAGGCCACTGCCTTGGAGCGTGCCTGCGGGTTTCACCACGGCGTCGCCGGCCACGCCGCCGCGCAGGTTCAGGGTCCCTTGTTCCACCGTGGTAGGACCGGCATAGGTGTGCCCGCCGTACAGCGTGAAAACGCCCCTGCCGGTCTTGGTGAGCGAGCCCACGCCGTCGCCGCGATTCTGACCGACCTGGCGCAACGAGCCATAGAACGTGGTGTCGGTGTCGTCGGCCCCCAGCGTGAGGGTGGTGTCGCATGCGCGGTTGGGCGGCAGCTTCGTGCCGTGCTCCGTTTCGGGCGAGTCATGCTTGGCGCCCAGGTAGACGATGCCGCAGCCGTCCAACGAGCCGATGACCGGGGCGAGCGACATGAAAACGACGACGCCGCTATACGCCACGTTGAGCCGCGCGTGCGGATCGATGTTCCGGTCGCCCTGCAGCGCCAGGGCGCAGTCCTTGCTGACCAGGACCGGGCCGGTCCCGAGTTTGCCGGCGGGCCCCACGGTCGTCTCCAGGCCCCCATCATCCTGCATGGAGATCCAAGTGCCGCCCGAGTAGTCGTTGCCGGGGTTGGTGATCACGATCGGGGTGGCGCCTTCGCTGATCTGAGAAAGGGCGCCGGGGCCGGTGATCTTGGCATGGACGATCAGGCGTCCACCTGCCACGCCGAAGCAACCGCCGCCCGGGCCCAGGTGGATCGTTCGCGAGGGGGCCAGGCAGGACTTGCCGTTGACAGCGCGTTGCCAGTTCAGGCTGCCGCCGTCGAGCACGATGCGGTTGTGCAGGTCGCCCAAGGATCCGGACGTGAAGACGCCGTTCTCCTCCTTGTCCGGAACGGCATACAGGCTGCCGCCATTGACCGTCAGCGGGCCGCGGAAATCATTGCCGGCGTTGCTGAGGAAAACGCCCACTTGCCCCGGGACGCACCAGTCGAAGGAATGGGGCAACGGGCCGCTGAGAATCGTAAGTCCATTGGAGCCGGAGACCTTGCCCTTGAGGTCCCAGATCATATAAAACGTGCCTCGCCCGAAAGGTCCCAGATCGGAGCCGTAGATCACGCCTTCGGCCTTTCCGAAGTCCAGGTCTGCCGAGAGGTTTCCGCCGAGAATGAGGCCGCCGGCGGCGATCTTGATCCGGCAATTGCCCGTAACATTCCCCGTCACCTTCAAGGCCCGCACAGTGTGCGAACCGGCCGGCAGCTCTCCGGCGGCCAACCGCACTACGGACCGTTCCGTGGCGGTTGCCAAGTCGGTGGCGTAGGCGGCAAAGCGGCCGAAACCCTTGCCGCCCGTGGCGTCATAAGAGAGAAAATCAGGACCGCCGCTCATCTGCGGGTCCAGTCTGTAGCCGGCCTTGCCCCACGTGCCGGCCCAGCGCTTGGTCGAACTGTATAGATAGTACGGCGGCAGCAGGTCCGCGTCGGCCTTCCAGGACGACACCAGCAGTCTCTCCTCGGCTGCCAGCAGTTCCTGGGCGGGGTCCAGGAGCAGCACGGCCCGGTCGTTACGGACCAGGTTCGCCAGAGTCATGTCGGCCCGGTTGCGGGAATTGGCGTCCAAACCGATCGTGCATTGACCCGCAAAAGTCAGCTTGCCCTTGGCGACAGGCTGGCCGCCGGCAGTGGAGGTCAACTTGAGCGTGCTGTTGAGCAGGTGGACCGGTCCGTCAGGCGACCCGAAGGGGCTTTGGCCGACAGCCGTCTGCGCCACCCCTTCGAGGTTGCTGCCGCGCCAAACCAGCGCGGTCAGCCAGGGGGATTCACAGGGACCCTGGACCGTCAGCGGGCCGGAAAATGTTTGGGCGCTCTTGAGCAGCACGGCGGCGTTGCCAAAGTGGCTCATGGCGCCGACCGTGACCTGGGCGTTGCCGCCCAGCACGTTGTGCTCGATGATCAACAGGCCGCTACCCAGCATATTGCCAGGATTACCGTGGCGGTTGTAGATCGTTGGATTCCAGATCCAGTGGTCCGCGGCATAGTGATCGCCGGGATTGCCCCCCGAGGCCAGCGGACCGGCCAGCCTTGGCCATCCCCGGCCGGGAACGCCACCCACCCCTCCGCCGCCTAGGCGATAGACGTTGTCTTTGCCCGGGGCCAGCGCGGCGCCGCTAAAGGTCCCTCGATCGCGGGCCCCCAGGTACATCCGGCCGTTGCCCAGCTTGGACAGGTCCGCGAGCGCATCGAACTGCGGGCAATCTACCGCCAAGACGCCCTCCGAATCCGGCGAGATCTTGGGAAGACCGTTGTAGCCCACCCCAAGAACCCCTAGCGCCAAGGCATTGGCTTCGACCTTGGCCTCGGCCCGGGCCGACAGGTTGCCCGCGGCGCTCAAATGGATTCGTCCGCCCGGCTGCACGATCAGGTTTCCTCGCCCGAGGCTGCTGTGCGGACCAACATGCACCGCGCCGACATGAAATCCGGCATTGTTCTCCCACATGAACGAAACCAGCGTGGGACCGGCGTAGTCATTGTGCGGACTCAACAAAGACAGCACCGTATCGTATTCCAGGATCAGGGGGTTGCCGGCCTCGCCAGGCCCATCCAGGATCGGCATGGCCAGTTGGCTCGACATGCCGCCGCCAATGATGCCCGGCGAGCCTGGCACGCTCTGCGTGACAGCGATGCGGGGACCGTCAAAGGCAAAGCGTGGCGCGGGATCCCAGCTCCAACGGACGGGTCCGTCCAGTTCCAAGGCGCCGCCGACTTGGATCATGGCGCCGGAGGGCCGGTGGCCGTGTTGTATCTCGCCGCCGCCGCGTCCAACGCGGATCGGGGTGAGCAACCGCACCGCACCTTGCGAGGCCTGCATTGCGTCAAAGTAGAAGCTGCCGGATTCCACGCTCACGGCTCCGGCCCCGAAAGCGTACTGCCCCGCCTTGCCCGGCAGCCAAGCGATGATGCCTTCGTCGATGAAAGTGCCCCCGCGGAAAGTCGGCGAGGCGTCGTTGGCGTAGAGAATCAGGCCGTGGCCTTGCTTGTGGAGGGCCCCCGGACCCGCAAGCGTTCCATGGAGGATCAAGTGAGCATGGCACACGTAGCCGAAGACGCTGGTGTGCCGTACCATGGCCGCGCCGAAGAATGGCATGGAGGCGAAATAACTCATGTAGTCTTGGAGCGGGCCCATCACCGGCCGGCCGATGCGCCAGGTCTGGTCCACGGCCAGTTCCAGGGCCGGGTGGATCACGGTGTTGCCCTGGCTGACATCAATCCCGTGCCTGCCGAGTACGATCGTGCCGGAACCTTGGATCGCCCACGCGAGCTGACCCGGCACGCGTGCATCGTCCATGTCGCCGCCGGGAAGGGTCTTGTCTTCGACCGACGTGCCGTTGTCGAAGCGGATGCCGCCGACGTGCACGATGCCGGGAACGACCGGCTGGTTCTTCACCGCCTCGTTTAGGGCCGGGAAGACGGCGACGTCGTGCGGTCCCGGCACCCGGCCCGTGGACCAGTTGGCCGGGTCTTCCCAGGTCGTGCCCTTCTGGTTCCATTCCACAGTCCGCGCAGGGCACGTGCGGGCAGCGAGTACAAGTGTCAGAGCCAAGATCGCCGAACTCCCGCGGCAGATGGTCGTCAGCATGTCATTTCTCCTTGAGCGTGTACTCTGCTACTTGCTCCCGATGCAGTAAAGGTGACGTTCGCCGCGGATGTACATGCGGCCGCTGTCGGCCACGGGCGGGGCATAGGCGGTGTATTCCTGGGTCGTCGTGGCCCAGTTGCGCTGAATCTGCATCGCGATGCGGTTCCGGGCGACCTTCCGGCACGCGCCGCCCGGCTCCAGCACGACCGAGTGCCCCTGGTTGTCCATGGCCACGATGTGCTTGCCCACCAGAGTGCAGCTCGCGGCGACGGGCATGGCGTTGATGCCGACGTCGCCATCGGTCAGCAACTCCTCGAGGGCCAGAGTCTTCTTCGTCTTCAGGTCAACCACGTAATAACCGCCGCACCAGTCGAGCAGGTACGCCTTCCCGTCGTGAATGAGCGGCGAGGCCGCCGTGTGCGGCCTGGGAATTCCCAGGTGGGTGCGGGCAAGAATTGCGGAACCACCGCCGATCCCCTGGACGCAGTCCAGCTTCGGCTTCCAAACGTCGCCCGCACAGCCGGCGAAATCCACGATCCACATGGACATCGTGCCCCAGCAATCGTACATCACGTCGCCCAGGACAGTGGGCGGGGCCCAGGTGTCCCAGAGGATCTCCTGGGGGTGCTGCCAGAGCACCCTTCCATCCGAAGCCCGGATCACCTGGCCCTTCTGGCTGATGAAAACGTCCACCCCGGCGATGCGCGCCGAGAGGAGCGAACCCACGCTCCTCTGCACTCCGGGCTGCTCCCAGACAGTCTGGCCGGTCCGGGCGTCCAGGCCGTACATGCGGGTGAAGTAGACCGCCATTTTGCCGGCGGTAGCCGCAGGCGCCGCGGAATAGAAAAGCTTCTTCGCCTCCAGACGCCTAATCCACCTGCGGCGTCCGTCCAGGTCGTAGCAGGCGGCCACGCCAGCCCCGCTCCAGAAATAGACGTGCCTGCCGTCGCTGGTGGGCGTGTTGGTGAACCCCACGATCTCGAAGTGGCTGTGCAGGTGCTCGTCGAGTTTCATCGCGTACTTCTTCTTATCGATCTCCAGCAGGGCGTCGTAGAGCTTCTTGCGCGCCGCCCAGCGCTTCACAGGGTCTTTTTCTTCTTGGAGCTGCTTGGCCAGCGGCTCCACCTTCTCGTGGAAAGCGGGGTTGGCATCCCGCTCGGCCTGCGGTGTCGCATCGTAGTAGTTGTTCGTGGTGCTCCACAAGATGGCGCCCGAGAGCTTGTCGATGCAGATCAGCTCGTCCGGCTCGCTGGTGACGAAGACGCGGTCGCCCACGACGATGGGCGTGCCGTGACCGTGGTCCGGTAAAGGCGTCTCCCAGAGGACGTTCTTCCGCTCGTAGGTTACCGGGGGTGCGTCGCCCAGGCGCATCATGAACAGCAGGTCGTTCCACCCCGCCATTCCGGTGCTCATGAGCTTCACGACCAGGCGGTTCCAGCCCTGCTTCACGTCGAACTCGAACGAAGGCGCGACGCGCCAGACGTTCGCAAGGCGGTTTTCGTTCAGCGCATAGGTGTTTCCGACGGCGACGCCTTCTTTCGCGTTGCTATAGACCTCCTTGCCGTTGACGAAGAGCTTCATTGGCACCGGATGCTCGACGACGGCCCGCAGCCTTCCCGCGGTCCTGACCCAGAGGCACGTGGTCGCTAGCGAACCTTGGTTGACCTTTCCCCTGGCGCCGGTCGTGTTGACGCCGGCGAAGGTCACCCCGTCGTCGGCGCTTTGCGGGGTCTTCCACTCGAGTTCGCCCAGCTTGTCGCCGGCCTTCGGGGCAAGATTGGCCTCGTTCGGGACCAACGGCTTGGCGAAATCCGCGGTCCCGTCTTTGACCGTGAACGGTCCGATCGCCAACCACTCCGTCAGCAGGCCTCCCTTGACGCGCACGACGTTCTTGTCGCTGGGGTCGACCGGGATCGTCGCCGCGCACTTCATGCCTTCCGCGGGACCGGTGGAGACGATGGACCACTCCGTCGGCACGTTGGCGTCGGGGAAGAGCCCGGTCAGGTTCCCTCGCCAGCCGATCGCGGGCGGGGCATCCTGACCGGCAGCCTCAAGGCTCGGAAACAGTGCAAGTACGGCGCACGCGGCGGTGCCAATTCTCATGAACATGGTGCGTGTTTCCTTCTCGGGTTCTTGGGCACCCCTTCCTTCTGTGGCCACGCACTTACCGCGCAGGCTCTCCCTTGGCGTTCTTCTTGGCAATGGTCTTGGGATACGGCTTCACGTGCGTCCGCTCCGCCCAGGCATCCCATTGGGCGGCAAGTTCTTGCACGCGGTGGGGCTCCGCGGCAGCCAGGTCGTGCTGCTCGGTCCGATCGTTCAGCAGATTGTAGAGTTCCCAGGGGCCGCGGCGACCCAGACGGACTAGCTTCCAGTCTCCCACGCGGACCGCCGCGTTGCCTTCATGCTCCCAATAGATTGCGTCTCGCTCGATCGGATGGTTATCCAGCGCCGGGACAAGGCTCTTGCCTTCCATGGGCTGGATCGATTTGCCTTTGGACTCCGCGGGATATCTTGCGCCGGCCACGTCCACGCATGTGGCCATGATGTCGATCACGTGGCCGGGTTGCTGGCGCAACGCGCCGGGGGTCTTGATGCAGGCGGGCCAATGTACGATTAGCGGCGTGGCGATGCCGCCCTCGTGGTTGTAGTGCTTGTAGCGGCGCAGCGGAGTGTTGGACAGCGTGGCCCACGACTGCCCCTGGAAGACCTCGGAGGACGACGATCCGGGCAGCTTGCCTTCGAGTAGGCCCTTGGGCCCGCTCTCGGCGTTGGCCCCATTGTCGGAAAGGAAAAGGAGAAGGGTGTTGTCCAGTACGCCGCGATCCCTGAGCGCTGCGACGAAGCGGCCTACGGACGTGTCCATGTGCGCCACGACCGCCGCGTAGATTGCCATGATGTGATCGAACCGGTCCTGCTCCGCTGCCGTGAGGCGATCCCACGCGGATACCTCAGGCGGCAATGACGAGAGCGCCCACGCCTTGTCGACGATGCCCAGCGAGATCTGCCTCGCATAGCGCTCGGCGCGCAGCTTGTCCCAACCAGCCTTGTAACGACCGCGATACTTCGCGATATCCTCTTGCGGCGCCTGCAAGGGGAAGTGCGGCGCGTTGTGGGCGAGATAAAGGAAGAACGGCTTCTTAGCCGCGATCGCCTCGTCAACGAACTTGATGCCGTAATCGGTCCAAAGGTCGGTCGAGTACCATCCCGGCGGCAGCGCGGGATCGTCTTCGGCCAGCAACCGGCCATCGAGAAACATCTCACTCCCGGGTCCGTGGCCCTGGTAATAGAAGCCGCCAGCGGGAGAGTTCAGCACCCGCTGGAACCCGCGCCGCCAGGGCACGACGCCGAAATTCTGCCCGACGTGCCACTTGCCGGTCATGGCGGTGAAATAGCCGGTGTCGTGGAGCACCTCGGCGATTGTCACGCAGCGATCGTTCAAACGGCCGCGGTAGCCTGGCGCGCCTCGATCTTCGGTCATGTGCCCCACACCGGCCTGGTGCGAGTACAAGCCCGTCAAGAGCGCGGCACGCGTGGGACAACAACGGGCCGTGTTGTAGAACTGCGTAAAGCGAAGTCCCCCTGCGGCCAGCCGATCGATGGCGGGCGTCGGAATCTCGCCGCCATAGCAGCCGATATCGCTGAAGCCCATGTCGTCCACCAGGATGACCACGATATTCGGCCGAGTTCCGCCGGCCGATGGTGGACTCGTAGCTTGGGCCATGGCGGGGTTAACCCTGATCTGAGCAACGGCCAAACCGACAAGCAGATCGATGGCCACGCCGGTCCAACACGCAGCAACTTTCGTGAACGCTTTCATCCACAGTCTCCCGGATTCGGGATGTATCAGCTACTGGGCTCTTTGAAGGCAGACGTAGATGCTTATCCAGCATACGCGGGCACTGCCCGCAACGCAATGGATCGAGCGGACCTCGCGGACGCTGCGAACCGCCCCCGAGCGGCACCGCCTGATGCTGGGCCTGCCCGAGGTGAAGGAACTGCCGTGGCTTCGGCCCACGGCGGCGTCGCCCGGGGCCGAGACGGTCACCGACCTGGATCGCGACTTCATCCCGCCGGGCGAGGAGGTGGTCTCCGACACCGGCCAATTGCGCCGTCAGTGGGCCAAGGGCATCTTCGTGGTGGATACGCCGAAGACGCAATTGGTTATGGGCTGGATCAAGGGCGAGCCGCTCCACACCGCCGACGCAGGTTTTGCCATCGACGTTCCTAAGGCGGCCGTCGCCCTGAGCAGCCTCGACGGCAAGTCGCTTACGCAGTCGATGAAGGTCTTAATCTCGACGATCGCGCGGATGGCCGTGGGTGCCGGTAATCAAGCGCGAACAGAACCAGTGGCCGGCACGGTTACGCTTCTTTCGGCAATCGCGGGCTTGCACTTGGCACCACTGGCCGGCGACGGCCGCCGCTTGGGCACCGTCCCGCTTGCCTCCCACGACAGCAGGTACACGATTGTCTTGCCTACGGACCAGCGGCAAGATCCGCCTCGCGCCGAGCCGAGCGGCCAGTCCGAAGCGCAAGCGGCTACGGAACCCGCTTCTGGCGATGCCGGTATCGCAGGTATTCCATCAGCGTGGACACTAGGTGCAGCGAATCCGGCGGGATTTCGGCGTGGGGATGATCGTGATCGTGTGCCTGACGGCCATCTCCTCGATCGGCACACACGCCCAGAACGCGTTCAACCGGGTTGCGAGTTCGATCCACGGCTAAGTCTCGTCGGGACCGCCGCTTGGCCCTCGCCATAATCTTGGCGACGGTTTCGGCGTAGCCCCTCTTGTGTTGCCCGTCCAAGCCACAAGTGTCAGTCACGGCGGAAACCGAACCCTGGTGAGCTTTCCCCGGGGATAAGGGGCGGCATGCCGCCGTCGCCTTTCAACCGGCCGAAATGATCATTGACTCGTCCGGCGCCATCTGCCCTCAGAATCGAACGTAGGGCCTCGCGTGTCAGTTCGTCATGGTGACCGGCAACCTAAATCGGTCTGCTGCCGACGCCGCGGTGGTGTTCTTTGTCTCGACCGTGCCGGCAACGTTGACGTCGACTCGGATCGGCAATGCCAAGCGGCGGATCGCGGCAAGCGTCGATTCTGGGCAAGCCGGGGGCCTTGATGACTTTCGGGGGCGAGGGCATAGCGAACCTACACCAACCCCAGCGCCGGCCGCATGCATTCCTTCGGCCCCCCGCCCACAATGACGCTCTGCATGCCGCCGCCGCCCACGTTGAAGCGGATCGGCCAGATACGGTGAACGATATATCCCAGCGCGTCGCTGGCATGGAAATGCTCTTTGTCGAAGGCCGGCTCGCGCGTGCCTTCCCGATACGAGCAGGTCTCCAGGTCTTCGATCAGCGTCGTGCAGCGAGGGTCGATGAACAGCCGTCGCGTCTCGTCGGCATTGCACAGCCGGGCGTTGACCGCCGAGTAGCGATCTTCGACAGGTGCCGGCCCAGAAAGATAGTGCAAAGTCCGCCGTGCCTTCTGAAATCTCTGATCATTCCATATATGTGCATAATCGCTTTGCGTGGCCGCGGTTTTCCTCGCCCGACTGCTGGGATCCCCGTAAAATTGCCAGCCGCCCTGGTGGTGCCCCCACCGTCTCCACAATTCGTTGAGGGCATGCGGGGTGTTGCTATCGTGCAAGATAAGCTCGTCGAAGACTTCCAGGTCCTCGCCGATGCGGTGGGCCAAAACCCAGCACATGGGATCAACGTTAAAGTCGCTTCCCACAAGGATCGGCATGTTGTCCCGGTGACTGCACGGCGGGCAATTGAATTCCCGGCTGAACGCGTAGTAGATTCCGCCGCCAGCGTTGACCCACTGGGCTTCGTACTGCTCGGCGAAGTCCTTGGGGGCCATCGTCTCACGGGCCTTGGCGACTTCTGCCGGGTCCAGCACGTCCGAAGCCGGCCATGAGAAGTGGGCCGCATCGGGATAGCTACCCGCGGTGATTTGCGTGCAGAGATTCCGATACCAGCGGGCCCCCACGCCCTGACGTTTCGGAACGCCACAGAGAATCGCCCAACCGTGGTAGTCGCCAAGCATCGGGCGGATGACCCTGTCGAACGTGCCTGGTCGGACATCGCTCCATTCGTCTCCCACAAAGCCATTGAGGTACTTGCCTTCGATTCGGTGCGGCTTGTCGAGCCCCACAACCCGAAGGGAGGCCCCGTTGGCAATCTGAATCTCCAGCCGGGAATAGGACACGTTGCTGCCATTCTTCCCGCCAATGATCCAACGATCGGGAATCAAGTCCAAGAGGTCTTGCCAGGCGATGTCGCGGGCCTGATCCTGGGTCGGGCCGCCGTAGACGTATCGCGGCCTCACGCAGCCGGGAATGACGTCTAGCATGCGCTCGACCAGATGCCGCTTGGCCAGCTCGCTCTTGCCCGATCGCCGCCCGCACGGCATGACCCGGACCTGCGCCGAGGACGCGCGCATGGCCGCTTGCTGCTCGTGCTTGTAGAGCGGGGTCCAGCGCGGCGTCAGCGGATCATACGGTGTGTCCGTTGCTACCATTGGAATTGCTGCTGTCGATCGGCTTGCTGCCGGCTTTCTGTTTCAAAACGTCGGCCAGGGCCTCGGGCCGATAAGATGAGCGTATTTTCCGGATGTCCTCCGCGAGGATCTCGGCGGCCGTCTGCTGGTTGTCGCGAGCGGCTTGTGCCTGCCGCTTGGCAATCGCCTCTTCAATCGCTCGGATCCGATTCATCGGGTTCATTGCTTCCGCCCAAATTCGGCCGCCTCCAATTGCTCAAGCCTCTCGATCAAATCAAATGGCTGGGGCTCTCCCATCGTGTATTGCAGCACCAGCTTCGCGGCCGCCACGTCGCCGCCTTTGGCCTTGTCGATCATGGCTCCGATGATTGCCTTCACGTCGCCCACCTTCACGGCACGGAACATAGCGGCACGGAGTTTAGCGCCTTGGGCAGCCAATGGCGATCCGTGGCCGCATTTGTTGCCAGGGAGAAATCGCCCATTGGCACCACGGTCACGACCGTCAAGCCCGTTAGTTGACGGTGGCGCTGCACCGTCCTGGTCCTGCTCATCGCTCATGGCTAAATCCTTGCTTTTTCATCCGTGTTTCCGTTGCCACCTAAGTATCAAGCTGGCGGTTCTCCGCACCCCAGCCGCCCGAATACGGCCGGGGCTGGAGAAAAAATGCTACGCGGTAGCCGCGGTCTCACGCTCGGCCACGTCCTCCCACGATTGCGGCGGACAGGGGGCGCCGGCTGGGCACGCGCCGTCGCAATTGCCGGCCACGACGATCATGCCCAGGCGGACTTGTAATTCGTTTCCAAAGCCATCTGCCGAACCTGCCGAACCTGCCGAACCTATTTCCCTGCGATCAAAACTCGCGTGCGCGCGTACATGTGTGGAGTTACCAAAAAGGTTCGGCAAGGTACGGCATGTCGTTGCATCTGCTTTCCTTCCAATGAGTTAAGGTGCCGAACCTGCCGCTGCGACCAGGTTCGGCAAAGCCCCCAAGGTTCGGCACTTGCTCGTCAATGCCCACTCCTCGTCGTTGGGGTTGTAGGTGGCGGTCTCGGCGGGGTACCCTCATTTCTCCCTACCAGATGGAGAGAAAGAACCATGGCCAAAGCCGCCGCTGCCAAGAAGCCCCTGACCAAGTCCGAACTCATGGCCAACATCGCCGCCGCCACCGACCTTCCCAAGAAGCAGGTCGCCGCCATGCTGGAAGCCCTGGCCGCCGAGATCGAGAAAAGCCTGGGCAGCAAGGGAGCGGGCGTGATTGCGATTCCCGGCCTGGTGAAGATCGAGAAGAAGAAGGTCCCGGCCCGAGCAGCGCAGAAGGGCGTGCCGAACCCCTTCAAGCCCGGCGAACTGATGGACCGCCCCGCCAAGCCCGCCTACAACAAGGTCAAGGTGCGGGCCCTGAAGCTGCTCAAGGACATGGCGAAGTAGCAGTCAGAGCTGATCCGCTATCGACCGTGATCACGCCCTAGGCCACAGCCAGTCTATCGAGTAGATGGGCCGTCTATTGCGCTGCCTGTTGCATTGCCGATGGATGGACCCGGCGTTGGATGTCGGTTTCGATTACACCGAAGGTGGCCTCGTGCCGCTGGACGGTCAGCATCAAGGCGTGCAACATCCGTTTCGCCGTGAAGTAGTTGACGATGATCCGCTGGGTGATGGCAATCGGCACAGTCGACACACCGACCGGCTGTGGGTTGAGTCCGACGTCAATGATCATTTCTTCCGGCGTGCCCGTCACGCGGCAAAAGTTGGTGTACATGGGAACGGCCTTTGAGTCATCGACTTGGATTTGTGCCTGCTGAGGCTGGGCCTGTGCAGGGGCCTGCGGGGCTGCGCCCGGGTTGCCGGCGGGTTCGACCATGAGTTGGGTCCTTTATGTGAAGCTATTGGGTTTGACTGCCAATCCACGAGCGGTCCCACGTATCGCACCCCCATTGTAGACGGACCGCTTCGCGATGAGAATGGGGTCTACGGGGCTGACACTGGTGAGGGGGGCGATTAGCCGCCACGAGTTCAAACTCCCGCTGGGCCGCTTCCCCTGTTTTCGGGAGTCTGCTATGCTTTTCAGCAACGGCGTCCTCGATGTGCCTATGACGGCACCTCCATAGCGCTCGTTCCCGGAGCCCTTGCCGTATTCCGCTGACGCTAGGTGCCTCCAATGACCCAGCAAGATAAGATTCGACTGCTGATTGCCGACGACCACGAAGTGCTCCGGGCGGGCCTGAAGAGCCTGCTGGCAGACACGGAGATCAAGCTCATCGCCGAGGTGGCCACTGGGCAGGCGGCCGTGAAGTATGCCTTGGAACACGAAGTGGATGTCGTGCTCCTGGACGTGCGCATGCCGGATGGCGATGGCCTGACGGCCTTGGGCCGCATCAAGCTGGACAAGCCGGATCTGCCCATCCTGATGCTCTCCAACTTCGACAATCCCATGTATACCAGCCGTGCGGTAGCCCTGGGGGCCAGTGGCTACCTGTTGAAGGGTTGCACCCGCGACGAGCTGCTCAACGCGATCCGAAAGGCAGCCGAAGATGAAAACATCTTTACCCGCAACGAGCTTCGCCGCATGAGCGGGGCTCTGGGAGTGCCACGCCTCGCCGCCGACGTGGAAACCCCTTTGACCCAACGTGAGGGCGAAGTGCTACGGCAAATGGCCAATGGGCTGACGAACAAGCAGATTGCCGAGACGCTGCACATCAGCTACGAAACAGTCAAGGAGCACGTCCAGCACATCATGCACAAGATCGGCGTCAGGGACCGGACCCAAGCCGCCGTGTGGGCTGTACGGAAGGATCTGGCCTGAACAAGGCCGCAGCGGCGAACGGCAACATCTCCAAGGCCCCATGGCAGGAGAATCGACTCGTGACCAAGAAAAACATTGTGCGGACGATTTCCGAGGAGCTTGGCCTGACACAAGACCAGACCAAGCAGATCGTCCAAAAGACCTTCGACTCCATCGTAGACATACTCGTGGAAACCGGTCGGGCCGAACTTCGCAACTTCGGCGTCTTCAAGGTAAAGTGGCGTAAGCCCCGCAAGGCCCGGAACCCCCATACCGGCGAGAAGATCATCGTACCCAAGCGATGCACCGTCACTTTCCGGCCGGGCCAGATGATGGAACACCGGGTCGAAGAGAAAGGCCGACGTCAACCTCCACGATAGCGATCCAGTGACCTGGCGATCCGGGCTTGAATTCCTCGCCCAAGCGGCTCTAATCACCACTTCCCGTTTTGCGGACCACTACCCCCATTTCCCCCAACCAGATGGAGACAAAGAACCATGGCCCAAGCCACCACCCCCAAGAAGCCCCTGACCAAGTCCGAACTCATGGCCAACATCGCCGCCGCCACCGACCTTTCCAAGAAGCAGGTGGCCGCCATGCTGGAAGCCCTGGCCGCCGAGAT
>Ga0326727_10004868_pt1 | contig 39372 bp, 30 predicted proteins | sample MB2enrmetagenome_FD_207643 | JGI IMG/M metagenome (GOLD analysis project Ga0326727, IMG submission 207643) | Lab enriched peat soil microbial communities from McLean, Ithaca, NY, United States - MB29MY | ecosystem: Environmental > Terrestrial > Soil > Wetlands > Peat | place: USA: New York...
GACCGCCTGTCCGAGCTTTCGTCCAGCGCGAACCCGGTGGCGGCTACCTCCGCAGGAAAAAACCGCTGGGCGTTGCCCATCGCGCTGCTCGGCTGCCTGCTGCTGGGAGCCCTGCTCGCGACGTTGCTGATTCCGCGCGGACAGGACATCGGCCGCTATCGGTACACGCCATTCGCCGTGGACGCTGCCGGTCCGGTGTGGTCTCCTGACGGTAAAGCGGTGGCCTATGGCGGCTTGGCCGGCGGGAGGTATCAGTTGTTCCTCCGGTATCTGAACTCGTCCGCACCCTTCCAGATCACCCATGAATCCAGGTCGACGTTTCCGCTGGGATGGTCGGGCGACAGGAGTCACCTCGTGGCGGTCTCGCGCCCCGCGCCGGGCAGCCCATGCAAGATCTATTCCGTTCCTATCGTGGGCGGCGATCCCGAGTTCATCATGGATCTGGAGGATTGCTACGTGCTTCCCGCTTTGTCGTTCGATGGCAAAGCTTTGGCCGCGTTCCCGGAAGGCAAGGACGGCCTCACCCGGGTGCAAACCTCGGATCCGATTGGCACGCCTTTCAAAACCTATTCCCCGGCGCCCTTCGGCACGACGGGAACGACCAACCTGCCCCAACTTGGTTTCTCGCCCGACGGTAAGAAGATTTTGCTGATCCGCGCCGCTGGCGGTAACAAGGAAGAAGCGTGGCTCTTGCCCTATCCCGCGGGCAGTGGAACCCCGAGCCGCGTATTGCCCAAGCTGGTCAGCCAGTACCCTCCCACTTTTTCATGGATGCCCGATAGCCGCCACCTGGTCATCTCGGCAGCCATGGATCGCGACGCTCATCCGAGCCTCTGGATGGCGGATCTGGAATCCGGCGGGTTAACTCCCGTCACCACGGGAACCTCGAGCGAGGCTTTTCCGAGCGTCTCTCCGGACGGCAAAACCACGCTCTATTCACAGAGCGAATCCCACCTGGATGTGGTGTCGGTTTCATTGCTGGACGGAAGCGCCAAGACCGTGGTTGCGACAGGGCACGACGAAGCCATGCCATCGTGGGCCGCCAACCAGGAAAAGCTGGTGTGGGTTTCGGACCGGAGCGGACCCATGGAGATATGGCTTCGACAATCCGATGGTTCTGAACGCCCGTTGGTCACCCAGGCTGACTTTCCACCCGGAACGAATAAAGTGTTGATGAACCCTTCGCTTGCGCCGCAGGGTGATCGCATCGCGTACGAGAGGATCGACCGGGACGGAGTCATGCGGATCTGGATCTCCTCCGTGTCCGGCGGCGCCCCGGTGCGCCTGACCAATGCAGAGCCATCCGTGGAAGACCCAGGCGCCTGGTCACCCGATGGCAGGGAGCTCGTCTATTTACAATTCGACAAGTCGAGCGCGGGGATCATGAAGGCGCGGACCAGCGGAAACGCCACCCCAGTCATGCTGAAACAGTTGCGCAGCGCGCCAGACAGTCTCCCGTGCTGGTCGCCGCGAGGCGATTGGATTACTTACGAAGATGAAAACGGCTGGAATCTGATCACCCCGGACGGCAAGACTCTCAAACCCCTCGGCCGCATCCCAACCGCGTATCTCACCTTCTCGCGGGACGGCAAACTGCTGTACGGAATCCGCAATGGCCCAACCGAGGCGGAGCGGGATAAGGCCATGCTTTTTTCCCTTGACCCTTCCACGTTGAAACAGACCAACATCAAAGAACTGGGCGCCGGACTGAGGCCAATGTCCTGGTTCCACCACAGCATCCGCTTGAGCTTGTCCCCGGATGGGAAAAGCATTGTCTACTCTTCAGGCGATCACAGGTCCGATATCTGGATGCTGCAAGGATATCGGCAGCCGGGGCGGTGGCCTTTCGAGTGACGCTCACTTGGAAGAACGATTCTGTCCCACCGCCGGCGCCTTCAATCCATCCACCAGAATCCGCACCGGCCGCGCCGCCGCGATATGCAACTCGGCCGTCAACTTGCCAGCGCTCTCGAATAGCGGCTTCTGCGCATCGGCCCATGATGGTGGGGCGTCCGCCACGTGATCCAGAGCTTCCAGCCCGGTTTGCCCTAAACCCGCCAGAATCTTAGCCACGGGAACAGCTTCCGCCGCCAGGTAGGATTCAGATTCAACCGGCTCCAGTCTCGCGGGCAGATCCCGCCAGCTCGAGAATGCCAATCGCAGCCGCGCCACCGCCGCGCTATCCGCGCCGCGGGTTTCTATCACCCGGTTGGCATCTTCGCTCAAGTGGCGGACCCATTCGCTCTCGGGGAGCGCCGCATCCACCAGCCGGTTCAGCGGCTCCAGGCTATCGTATTTATGCGATGGGTAACGCTCGTGAATGCCCGCCGCCTCTACCGAATCCACCAGAAGTTTCAAAGCCGGGTCGGGGCGGTCGTCGGCCATTCGCACCAGCAGGCGGTCCGTCGTGGTGAGATGTTGCACGCCGGTCCACGCCAGCTTGCGGCTGACCTGCTCCAGCCGCGCATACATGGACGCTTCATCGCGCGTGTCCGCGGGTGACCAGAGCCGCTCCGCGATCACCGCCAGCCGCGGCCAAATCCGCGAATCCACCGTCTGCGGGCTGGTGTATTCAGTCCACATGCACGCTTCCCCTCCAAGGATATGGCTGGCTTGATCAGGCGTCAGAGCGGCCGCTTCCGCACCCAAGGGGTCGTTCGCGTAATGGTAAGCGGCCGGCTTTAGGTGGTCCAGGTAATAGCCAAAGGAAAGAATGCCGTTATAGCCGCGGACGGCCGCGTCCGCCAGCGATTTCTGCCCATTCCACGATTGAATCACGGCGGTCTTCGGCAGATCCGGCGTCAGAATCTCGTCCCATCCGATCATCTTTTTTCCGTGGCTGGCCAGGATAGCCAATAATCGGCGATTGAAATAGGTATGCAGATCCTTGGGAGTTTGCAGCCCGTGGGCGCGCATAAAGCTCTGAATCGCCGGGTTGGCTTTCCACTGCGTTTCGTCGATCTCGTCTCCGCCGATGTGAACGTACGGGTCGGGAAACAGCGTGGCCATCTCGCCGAAAAACCTGTCGAGAAATCGAAAGGTCGACTCGCGGCTGGGGTCGAGCGTGGGCTCGAACACGCCCCATTGCCGTTCGATGTGATAAGGTCCCGGAGCGCTGGCAAGTTCGGGATAGCCGGCGACCCAGCTGGAGGCATGTCCGGGAACATCGAATTCCGGAACTACGCGAATGCCGCGCTCGCCGGCGAACGCCACGATATGACGGATCTCAGCTTGCGTGTAGAAGTGGCCGTCCGAGCCCATTCCTGCAAGCTTCGGATAGAGATGGCTCTCGACGCGAAAGCCCTGATCGTCCGTCAGATGCCAGTGGAATACATTCAACTTCACCAGCGCCATGGCTTCAATATTGCGCTCTACTACCTCGGGGGGCATCCAGTGGCGCGAGCAATCGAGCATGAATCCGCGCCACTGAAAACGCGGATGGTCGTCGATTGTGACGGCGGGGACGGTGAAAGAATGTTGACCCGCTTGCACCAGCTGTTCAAACGTGGCCAGGCCCCGCAGTATGCCAAGCCGCGATGGCGCTCTCAGTTGGGCAGCGGAAGAAGTGATTTCTAGCCGGTACGATTCATCGTTCCCCGACTCCACCTTGGGCGGGTGAAGCATTAGCGTCGCGCCTGTGCAGTCCCCAATTCTCAGAGGCTGAGACAGAAAGATGCCGGTGACCTGTTCCAGCCGCGCGTGGAAGCGCCCGGCGGCGCGCGCTACTGCCGGACTATCCCCGCACACGCCGATTTGAAAATCCTTCCCGATCGCCAGAGCGCCTGTGCCGCGTTCGACATGCGCGGGAAGGGGCATTAACGGAAGGTCGTGCGCGTTAAGAATGCTCACCAGGAAGATGGGTATAAAGACTCGGGTAACAAGCACTCGGGTATCAAGCACTCGGGTATCAAACAAGGATTCTCTCCAATTCTTCCTGCGTCGGTCGCGAACCGTATTCGCAAAGCTCGAAGGCCTCGGCGTGCTGCACGTGGCATCCCCGTCCTTTTCCATAGCGCCGGATCAAAGCTTCGCGCACCGCGGGAGCAAGGGGTTGCGTCCATTTCGCCGATAGCCACGGCTTGCGCTCGCGCCGGTCACCCGGGATGGTGCTGTCGCCTTCAATCCAGGGGAGCCACTCATAGAACTGAGAGGAATGGGCGTCCATCGCGTCGATCTTGCGGTCCCAAACGCGGTCGATGTCGACGACGATATCCGGCGTAAATGGGTACGGTTTCTGAAACTTGTCCTCAAGGTACAGATAGACGGGGTTGCGTTGAAGCGGTTTGGTCTCCGGGCAAATATTCGGAACGAGCACAAGATAGGCCGAGTCCTGCACAAGCTGTCCGGTATAGCGGTGATCGGGGTGATAGTCGAATGGGCGGTGTGTGAGAACCACATCCGCGCGCCACTCGCGAATCCGCCGGACGATTTCGAGGCGTACCGCGAGGCCGGGGAGCAGTTCGCCGTCGTGGTGGTCGAGCGTCTCCGTTTCGGCGATATCCAGACGCCGCGCCGCTTCACGCGCCTCGGCCAGCCGGGTGCGGGCCAGTGGCTCTCCGCTCAACTGCATGTGGCCGGCGTCGCCATTGGTCACGGAAAGAAATTTCACCGCATGACCTGCTTCGGCTAGAAGCGCCGCCGTTCCCCCAAATTCGATTTCGCAATCGTCCGGGTGCGCGCCGATGCAGATGAATCGCATGCAATAGCAGATATGTTGAAGCACGTCGAGGGGTGAGTTCCAGTTCCAAACGGTTGCCGCGCCGGTTCGAAACGTCCCCTAACTTACCAGAAATACGTCCCTACGACGCTCGGAGAACCAGCCACGCCGGCAATCACTTTCGTGTGCACCACCAACTGAAGGTTCTTCTTCTGCCATCCGCTGGAAGCCGAACCCAACGCCTCGCGCAGCAGATCGCGGCTGGTCACCAGTTCCGCCGCGGCCGTTGTTCCATACTGCGTGATGCCGGCAATCTCCACCAGAAGCGTCCGCGTATCCGGTTGAAAGACCCGCGAGATGATGGCGTAGTCTTCATTGGTGTGTTTGTCGGCCGTCAGGTTGGGGATTGCCCATGAGGTAGGTTTTCCGTTGTCAAGAACCATCAACGGGCGGCGGTCCGCATCGATGAAATAGCGCATCTCTTTGGAGAGGTCTCTCCAGCGCGTATAAGAGTAGCCGACTAGAACCGTGGGAGAACTGCGGAGATCGGAGAAGGAAACTTCGGTTCCGATCCGTACCTGATATTGGCGGTGCATCTGGTTCAACATCGACGCCAGACTCTCGATGGCGAGCATGTCACCGCCGCCTACGAACTGATCGGTCAGCAGCGTGAAGTCCGCGGCGGTCTTGGGAGGTCCGTCTCCGGGCGCGCGGTTTGGAGTGTAGACCGGGACGTACGCCGCGGACAGTACAACGGGCGTTTCGGCCTGCTGGAAAACCGGCTCCCATAATTCATCCAGCACGGTGTGTGGTTGCGCTTCCTGCCGCCAAAGATAGAAGAACGCCGCCGCGGCGATGAGCACTACAGCTCCAGCGAAATATAAAATCCTAGAGCCGGGTCTCCGCATTTCCGGAGATTGCGGTGCGGTAACAATCTCTGTAACAAGCGATTCCGGCTTGGCGAAATGAAAATCGGGGACATACGCGCCGGGCGGAAGGTCGATACGTACCGAATTATTCTTCCCCTCGCCCGCGTAATACAGCCCTAGTCGCTTGCGAACCTCACTGGCTTTGACGCGCACGGTGGCATCATCGCTGGGCTCGTACGCGGCGGGGCGTCCGAAGACATCAATGCCAATCGTGCGTTCTTTTAATTGATCGGAGCGGCCATCCAGCGTGGTTTCGACGACATAGCGCAGAAAATCCTGGCAGCGCTTACTAGTGCGGAATTCATGGCTCGACAGAACTCGCGCGAGCTCATCGTCGACTGCGGGACGAGGGACACCGTGTGACGCTGCTTGCCGCGCCTCGGCCATTTTTGTTCCTCCCCAAAGCGATGAATTGAAGAATAACACAGCTCGGGAAGTGACTCAAACTGCTGCTGTTCTATCCGTATCGAACGTGCGTTGCGACTTCCCGCTAACCGTTTAGAACTAGACACCGGTAAGCTGTGGGGCCAAAAATTGCGAATCAAGGTCGCGGCGTTGCCGCGCATACAGGAGGAGTGTTTCGAATGAGAGGAACGAGCATTACGAGTGTAGTATTTCGGTCGACGCTTTGTCTGGCTTCCATTCTGGCCCCGCTACTCATCCACCCGACGGCGGCGCGGTCGCAGCAGATCACGGCCAGCATCACCGGGACTGTATCAGATCCAAGTGGCGCTCCCATCCCGGGCGCAGCAGTGGTCGCGACCGACCTGGAACGAGGCAATCAGATCAATACAAAAACTGATGCACTGGGCGCCTACGCGCTTTCACAGGTTCCGGTAAGCTCATATAGCGTCCGCGTAGCAGCTACCGGTTTCACGTCGGCTGTTCAGAGCGACGTAGTTCTCGTGCTGAACCAGACCGCGCGGCTTGATTTCAAGCTGCAGGTTGGCGCGATCAGCCAGACTGTCGAAGTCACTTCGGGCGCGCCGCAACTTCAGACGGAGACTACCGAGGTGAGTACGGTGATCAACTCGCAGACCATTAGCGACCTGCCGCTGGCGTCGCGAAACTACGTTCAGCTAACGCTGCTGGCTCCCGGCGCCACGACCCCCAGCCCGGCAGGTTTCACCAACGGCATCACAACAGGGCTCGGCCCCGGCGGGAATGACGCTTCGCGGCCGTATATTAATGGCAACCACGAACAGGCCAACAACTTCCTGCTGGATGGGATGGACAACAACCAAGTCTCCGACAATCTGGTTGGCTACACGCCGAATTCGGACGCGATCGAAGAGTTCAACCTCATCACCAACAACGCTTCGGCGGAGTTCGGAAATTACGAGGGCGGCATCATCAACGCCACCATCAAATCCGGAACGAACCACTATCACGGCGAGGCATTCGAGTTCTTCCGCAACGACGCCTTAAACGCCAATAGCTGGTCGAACAACTGGCAGGACTTGCCAAAAGCGCCGCTTCGGTGGAATCAGTATGGTGGAACGTTCGGCGGACCCATCATCAAGGACAAACTCTTCTTCTTCACGGACTATCAGGGCCAGCGCTTCGACACGCCGCCCAGCGTGAACTCAACCACGGTGATGACGGCGGCCGAGCGCAACGGAGACTTTTCGCAGGTGCTCAGCCTGGCCAACCCGATCCAGTTGAAGAATCCTTTTGACGGCATGCCGTTCCCGAACAATCAGATTCCGCTGTCGCTGGAAGATAACGTGGCGAAGAACTTATTCGCGTCGGGCAAGTATCCGCTTCCGGCGAACTCCAATCTGGTCAATAACTATTACACATCCAATGGAACGCAGATCAATCAGGACCAAGGCGACGTGAAGGTGGATTGGAACCTGACTAACAGTGATCGCTTGTATGTGCGGTACTCGCGCCTGTTCGCGAACGACCCCACCACAAATAACTTCCCGCTCTCCGATAACCAATACACCAACGACAACGCGCACAACGGCGTGATCAACTGGACCCACACCTTTTCACCCAATATCATCAATGAGTTCCGTTTCGGCGTGAATTACATTCTGGTGAACAACGGTTATGCGCCGCAATCAGGGCTGGGAGATTTCGGGACGATGCTGGGGATCGCCAATGCGAATATCGCCGGGCCCGGATTATTAGCGCTGAACTTCACCGGCAACGAGTTCGCTTCCAGCCTGGGCAGCAGCATCGTGGGGAATCAGCAGCTCTTTGCAAGCACCGTCGGGGAGATCGACGACACCGCGGTGATTACGCGTGGACGTCACACGATCCACGCCGGCTTCCAATTCTTCCGCGAGCGCATCAATGTCTACTACGCGGGCAATGCGGGCAATTTGGGCAGCCTCAGTTTCGACGGCCAGTATTCGGGCCTTGCGGAAGCGGACTTCTTCCTCGGCTTGCCAAGCGGCTTTGCGGGTGGAAGCGCGCAGACGGGAACATGGGGGCAGCGCTCGAACATCATTGCGGGGTTTGTGCAGGACAATTATCGCGTCTCGAAAAGCCTGACTTTGAACCTGGGCCTGCGCTATGAAACCCACACTCCCTGGGAAGAAGTCGACAACCGGCAGGCCAACTTCGGACTGTTTAGCGGGACAGAGTACATCGCGGGCCAGAGCTGCCCGTACAGCAACTGCAAGGCGCTCTATAACGACTACAACGGGATACTCAACTGGCAACCCCGCATTGGATTCGCTTACTCGGTGGGAGACAAGACGGTGATCCGCGGCGCCTATTCGCTTTCGTCCTATCTGGAAGGCACGGGCACCAACCTGCGCCTGCCGATGAATCCACCATTCCAGCAGCCCAATTTCTCGGTGAGCTACTCGACTGCGAGCGGGCTTCCGGCGACCACTACAGACCAGGGTCTGATTCCACCGCCTCCCGGGAATCCCTTCCAGGGCGCGGAAATCCGGCTATGGGATCCGAACGTTCGCCCTGCGGCAGCGCAGCAATGGAACCTGTCCGTGCAGCGGCAGCTGACAAAGAATATGACTCTGCAGGCAGGGTATGTCGGGCAGCACAACACCGGCCTGATGCAGCCCATGCTGTATTCGGAGGGCATACTCAACTCCAACGGAACGGTTTCTCCGGGACCGTATCTGGCGGGCAACCCGACATTGAAGGATGAGGTGGGCGTTGTCGCGGGGACATCGCCGGCCGGCAGCCAGGAGTACAACTCACTGCAGGCAACCTTGCAGCAGCGCTTCCAGAATGGATTGCAATTCCAGGTGGCCTACACGTACTCGAAGTGCATGACCAACAACGGGGGATACTACGGGACGTGGAGTAACACACAGGCGTGGTTCGGTCCCACTTACTGGCAGAACGTGTATGATAGCCGCGCGGAGTGGGGTCCTTGTTTCTTCGACAATACGCACGACCTGACCACTTATGCCCTCTACCAGCTTCCGTTCGGCAAGGGCAGGCAATTCGGCAGTAACAGCAACGCGTTCGTGAACGCGGTGGCGGGTGGATGGAACGTTTCCACTATCATCACCGCGAAGACCGGCTTCCCGATGACTCCTTATACCTGGGATGAGGTCGCCGGAGTAGGCCTGACCAACGTATTCCCGTACCGTGTGAACTGCGTATCGCCGGCCCAGATTGAGAACACTCCTTATTCGAATGGAGCCGGCAGCGGCGGTATCCAGTGGTTCAATCCAGCCGCCTTTGCGCTGCCCGCCTCGGGTACGTTTGGGAACTGCGGTAACGGCGTCGTGCGAGGTCCGGGATTCGGGAATATCGATATCAGCTTGATGAAGGACTTCGCAGTGACCGAAACGATGAAGGTGCAGTTCCGGGCTGATTTCGTGAACGCCACCAATTCGGTGCAACTCAATTCACCGAACCTGGGGTGCAACACCGCCAGCGGCAGCAGCCTATGCGATGGCGGTGGAACGGGCGTGATTACAAGCGCTCAGAATCCGAGGAATATACAACTGGGGTTCAAGTTCATATTCTGACCGCCGTGGTCCATTACACTGGAGAGAGCCGGGGGACGCACCCCCGGCTTTCGCCGTTTATGCGTCCACTACTTCTCGCCCTGTTCGCTCTGTCCGCGCAAGCGCAGGTGGAACGCGCGGTCGACTTGGCGGAGCATGGCCGGTGTAAAGAGGCTCTGCCGATCTTGCGCAATGCGGCGCCGGTGAAGGATAAGGAAACGCAGCAGCGTGTGGGCGTCGCGGGAGTGCGTTGCGCTATGACGTTGAACTTGCCATCTGACGCGGCATTCTTTCTGGACAAGATGCTGCGCGCGTCTCCGCACGACCCGGCGGTGTTGTACCTGGCGACACACGTTTATTCGGACCTATCGACGAGAGCTTCACAGGAACTGATGATGACCAACCCCGGGTCAGCCGAGGTGCATCAGCTGAACGCGGAAGCGCTGGAAACCGGTGGGGATTGGCAGCATGCGCTGGAAGAGTATCGCGCCGTGGCTGCACGCGAGCCCAATCGCGCCGGCATACATTTCCGCATTGCGCGGCTGATTCTGTCGCAGCCGAAAGGCGACTCGACGTTCCCTGACGCAACCAGGGAGTTGGAAGCCGAGTTGAAGATCGACCCGAACAACGCGGGCGCGGAGTATGTGCTGGGCGAGATCGCGCGGCAGCAGGAGCAATGGCCTGCAGCCATCAGCCATTTCGAGAAGGCGACGAAGCTGGATGTCGGGTTTGCGGACGCATTCACCGGGCTGGGCCGTTCGCTGCTGTCCTCGGGACGCAACGACGACGCGATCGCGCCGCTGGAAACTGCTGCGAAGCTCAATCCGGATAACCCGACGACGCATTACTATGCCGCCATCGCATTCACCAGAGCGGGGCGTAAAGCCGACTCCGAGCGCGAGACCAAACTGTTCAATGAAGCTAGCGCCAGAGCGCAGCAGACCAAGAATGATGTGCAGTTGGGAATCCTTGGACCGCAGCGCGTGGAGCCTATCAAGCCACAATAGGAGTATGCGAACGCTGCTCTTTACCCTGCTGCCCGTGCTGCTGTCGGCGCAAACAGAGACCATCCAGGGAACCATTCATCTGGCGGAAACCAACCATTGCGATCAGGCTCTTCCCCAGTTGCGCCGGATGCTGGGCCACGTTGCCGACCCGCATCTGAAGAAGCAGGCGGAGATGGATGGCCTGACCTGTGGGATGTCTCTGAACAGCGTGGACGATGCGCTGGCGTTTCTGATGGCGCTGAATTACGATTTCAAGACTGATCCGGAAGTGCTGTACCTGAGCGCGGGGGCGCTTTCCGATCTATCCGCGCGCTACGGACAAACGCTCCTTTCTACCGCTCCGAATTCGCCGGATGCACACGTGTTGAGCGCGGAAGGTCTGGAGGCGCAAGGGAAATGGGATGAAGCGGCGGCGGAATACAGGCGCGCGATCCAACTGAATCCGAATCGGCCCGGTCTTCATTTCCGGCTGGGGCGGATGCAGTTGAACCGTCCCGCGACGGCGACCTCAGCGGCTGAAGGCGAGAGGGAACTCCAGCAGGAACTGCGCGTTGATCCGAACAATGCGGAGGCGGAATTCATTCTGGGCGACCGCGCCCGCGAGGCACATCAGTGGCAGGATGCCGCTCAGCATTTCAACCGCGCGGTGCAGATCGACGCGAACTTCGGCGACGCATTCCTTGGCCTAGGGATGACGTATCTACAATCGGGACGACCGCAGGATGCGACGCTGCCGCTGGAACGGGCGGCGCGGATTGAGCCGAATAATCCGGCGGTGCATGCGCAACTTGCACAGGCTTATGGGCAGATCGGCAGGACGGCGGACGCGCAGAGGGAAACCCAGGCGCAGCAGCAACTGGAGCGACAGAATCCGCCGCATTAAGATGGGACAGTGCTCTCGTTGGTGAATCCCGCGGTTACCGCTCGCGCCCGCGATTTGAAGGCTGAGTTCGATGCCGCGCAGCCGTTCCGCCATCTGGTGGTGGACGACTTTCTGGACCCGGCGTTCTGCGCGGAACTGGCGGCAGGTTTTCCGGCCTTTGATCGCGAGGCCGCTATGAATGAGCTGGGTGAAGTGGGCAGCAAGGCCGTCTACTCCAACGTTGCCGCGCTGGGGCCCGCGTATGAACGCTTCGACCAGTTGATGAAAGATCCGGAGTTCCTGGCGTTTACCGGTTCGATTACGGGCATACCGGACGTGCTTTACGACCCGGATTATGAAGGCGGCGGGACGCATGAAAACCTGAGCGGCCAGGAACTGGATACGCACGTGGACTTCAACTATCATCCGCGCACCGCGACGCACCGCAGGCTGAACCTGATTGTATTCCTGAACGCGGAGTGGCGCGCGGAATGGGGCGGTTGTCTGGAACTGCTGCGCGATCCGTGGGTGACCAGCGGAGAGGGATTTCGATCGGTCGTGCCGTTGATGAACCGGGCCGTCCTGTTTGAGACGAGCGAGAGATCGTGGCACGGGTTCAGGAAGATTGAGAAGCCGGATGGGCGGGAGCTGTCACGGCGATCACTGGCGGTTTACTTCTACACGAAGACGCGTCCGGAAGCGGAGACGGCGCCCGCGCACGCGACCATCTATTTCCAAAGGCCGCTGCCCGAACATATCCGCGCGGGCTATACGCTGACGGAAGAGGACGTACACCAGATACAGATTCTGTTGACGAGGCGAGACCATTACATGAAGTTTCTGTATGAGCGGGAGCGGGAGTTCAGCGAGACGTTGAGCAACGTGGTGAATGGGCGGTCGTACCGAATCTATCAGAAGCTGGTGGGCCCGATTCGGGGTCTGGTGAAGGGCAAATAGGATGGCCGACCTGTTCGCGGGCGTTGATCTGGGTGGCACAAAGATCGCTGCGGCATTGGGCACAGCTAGTGGAGAGGTTGCCGCTTCGGGTGTGATTGAGACCCGCGGTTCTGACGGCGCTGAGGCGGCTTTGAAGCGGACTGCTGAGCTTCTGGAGCGGCTTGCGGGGGAATGCGGGGCTCAGCCTCTGGCGATCGGAATGGGGTTGCCGGGTTTGCTGGACATCGCTGCCGGCACAGCCCTTTTTCTTCCCAATCTGCCTGGCCACTGGACCGGCGTTCCAGTGGCGCGGATACTGGGAGCCGAAACGGGTAAGTCCGTTTACGTGTTGAATGACGCGCGAATGGCCACGATGGGCGAGCACACTTTCGGCGCGGCGCGGGCGAGCGCAACGCTGCTGATGGTGACCATCGGCACAGGAATTGGCGGGGGGCTGGTGCTGGACGGGGAACTCTATCTGGGACGGCTGGGCGCGACGGGCGAGGTGGGCCATCAGACGATACTGCCGGAGGGTCCGCGGTGTACCTGCGGAAATCGAGGCTGCCTGGAGACGCTGGCGAGCGGTACGGCGCTGGCTGCGGAAGGTGCTGCATTGATGGGCCAAGGTTTGGCGCCGCGCTTGAAGGCACTTGCCGGTGATGGTCCGGTTACCGCTCGTTTGATGGGCGAGGCGGCGGGGGCCGGCGATACTCATGTCGCTGCGGCGATTGAGAAGGCCGCGACTTATCTGGGCATCGGCATTGCGAATGCGATCACTGTAACCGGCGTGGAGCGCGTGGTGCTGACCGGCGGCGTCGCGACATTGGGAGAGTTACTGCTGGGACCGATTCGGGCAGCGATTCCGCAGCGCGTGCGCATGTTTCCGTCAGCGCATATAGAAGTGACTTGTTCCTCGCTGGGGGATCAGGCAGGAGTGCTGGGCGCGATCGCCTGGGCTGCGCACAAACACTTACAAGGATGAATTCATGTTACTTACTTACACTTACTTAGATATCGCGAAGATGATTGACCACTCACTGCTGAACCCGTCGCTTACCGTGCCGGAACTGGAGGCGGGATGCGAACTGGCTGTGCGCTATGACGCGGCCAGCGTCTGCATTATGCCTTACTATGCCAAGCGATGCGCAGAGTTATTGAAGGGAAGCACGGTGCAGCCGAGCACGACGATCGGGTTTCCGCATGGCGGACATTGCATGAGCATCAAGCTGGCCGAGGTGGAGCAGGCTTTGGATGACGGCGCGACCGAACTCGACATGGTGATCAACATCAGCAAGGCGCGGAGCGGGGATTGGGATTATGTAGCGCGCGAGATCCGGTTACTCACGGATACGGTGCACGCGGCTAAGGCCAGGATCAAGGTGATCTTTGAGAACGCGTACCATGACGATGCCGCGAAGATCCGGCTTTGCGAGATCTGCGGCGAGATTGGCGTGGACTGGGTGAAGACTTCGACGGGCTACGCGGCGACGGGCGCGACGATGGACGATTTGAAGCTGATGCGGAAGCATTCGCCGGCCAATGTTCAGGTAAAGGCGGCGGGCGGCGTTCGCGATCTGGACGCGCTGCTTGCTGTGCGCGAGATTGGTGTGACGCGAGCGGGCGCGACCCGTACTGCGACGATGCTGGACGAATGCCGGAAGCGTCTGGGCCTTGAGGCGATCGCCGTGGGCGAACCCGCAACCACGGCGCCAGCAGGTTATTAAATTTATGATACGACTTGGATTAGTAAGCGCCATTCTTCCTGAGCTAACACTTGAGCAGGTTCTTGATACTTGTGCGCGGGAAGGCTACCAATGCGTGGAACTCATGTGCTGGCCGCGAGGGGCCGCGGAGAGGAGATACGCCGGCGTCACACACGTCGACGTCAATAACCTGGATGTGGACGCGGTCCTCGAAGCGGCTGCGTCTCGGAAGATTGAGATCAGCGGACTGGGTTACTATCCTAATCCACTGGCGCCGGACGCGGCGGAGGCGGAGGCGGCGCTGAAGCATCTGCGCCGGGTGATTGTGGGTGCAAGTAAGTTGTCGGTTCCGGTTGTGAACACGTTCATCGGGCGCGACTGGACTAAGTCCCTGAAGGATAACTGGGAACGCTTTCGGGGTGTCTGGCCGGACCTGGTGAAGTTCGCTGAAGACCAGGGCGTGAAGGTGGCGATTGAGAACTGTCCCATGCTGTTCACCAACGACGAGTGGCCGGGCGGGAAGAACCTGGCTGTGAGTCCCGCGATTTGGCGGCGGATGTTTGAAGAGATCCCGAGCGCATCGTTTGGGCTGAACTACGACCCGTCGCATATGATCTGGCAGCAAATGGACGCGATCCGGCCCCTGCGGGAGTTCCGCTCGCGCCTGTTTCACGTGCATGCGAAAGATGCGCGAGTGGACCGCGAATCGTTGAATGACGTGGGGATTCTGGCGACTCCGCTGGAGTATCACTCGCCACGAATTCCGGGCCTGGGCGATGTGGACTGGCCGGCTTTCTTTGCCGAATTGGGCCGCTGCGGTTATCGAGGCCCGGTGTGCGTGGAGGTGGAAGACAAGACCTTTGAGGGTTCGCTGGAGGATCGGGTGCTGGCGGCGCGGCAGTCGCGCGCGTTCTTGTCGCAGTTCTGCGCCCACTCATGAGGACGTTAGTTCTAGTGGCGGGACATGCGATCCCGCGGCACTTCGACCGGCTGGACCAGGATGACGGCTGGTATCTGAAGCACTTTCAGCAAGGCGAGGGCGGGTTGTACGTGGACCACGTGCGGGTGGGCGTGGAACTGGCGGCCGGGTTGAGTGAAAGCGTGTTGGTGTTTGCGGGCGGACAAACTGATCCGGCGGCTGGTCCGCGCAGTGAAGGTCAAGGGTACTGGCTGGTGGCCGAGCATTACGACTGGTTTGGGCAGACGGCAGTGCGCGACCGCGCGACCACTGAAGAGTTTTCTCTCGATTCGTTTCAAAATGTGCTGTTTGGGTTGTGCCGGTTCAAGGAGGTCACTGGGCAGTATCCCGAAAAGCTAATCGCGGTGGGATGGAAGTTTAAAGGCGCGCGATTCGATCTGCATCGGGAGGCGGTTCGGTTTCCGGCTGCGCGGTATGAGTATGTGGGCGTCAACGATCCACCAGAGTTGGAACGGAACTTACCTTTTGAGGCGCAGCGGAAGGAGATGTTCCAGCTGGATCCTTATGGGGCGGGTGAGGAGCCGGTAAGTAAGAGGTTAGCGCGGAATGCGGGGCGCAGGCAGCACGGATATGGGGTTAGTTGTCCGGAACTTAGTGGGTTGTTGAGTTATAAGGGGCCGCAGTTATATCGTGGGCGATTGCCTTGGGATTCGGATTAGAGAAAGAACTTAGCCGCCGATAAACGCCGATGTACCCCGATAAAAAACGAACCATTGATACGCAGTTCGGGTGTGAGGGCGGTGCGGGATGCACTGCAGGACGCAGGTTTACGCGATATTTGAGGGGCTGTGCTTGCGGAGCCACTGGCGGCGATGCTCTTTGGCCTGTGGTCCGCTGAACTTCGGCATGTTTTTGGGAAAAGCTGACGGAACAAACCCAGTTGGGGGATTTGCGGGTTTGGGGGCGGGTTGTCCAGTGGGTTGTTCGGTGGGCTGTGGAGCAGCCTCGCCGGCGGGCTCCGGCTGGAGCGGGCGCTCGGCGATAAGGGCTTTCAGTTCCCGTTCGGCGCGATCGATCATTCGATTCAAACGACCTTCCTGACGCCAGAGCTGGTCGAACACGCGCACGTTGGTGGAGTAGGCGGCGGCTTCGGCGAGCGAGTATTGAACGGACGTCGTGTGGTCGCTGAACTTTTCGCCGATTTCTTCGAGGTGCTTGCGCGCGCCGAGTGCGAAAAGACCGGATTCGAGATTGACGGCGCGGTCGCGACGCCAGGTAGCGCTCTGGATGGTGACGAGGAGTTCGCGTTCCCGGTGGGTGCGCGGCTGCCATTGTTCGGTGAGATAGGCGCCGATGTATTCATAAGCATCGAGGTCTTCGTGCGGCAGGACGACGGTGCGGGCGAAGAGTCCGGTTTTGAGGGCGTTGAATTTGACACGATCCTTCCCGATTTGGGAGGTTGGACCGGTGCTGTGCTGGGCATTGGCGGCATTGGTTTCGGCGCGGGTCGGGTGAGGTTGAGCGTCTGCCGTGTGTAAGTCGGTTGCGGTTGCGGACATGTTGTGTTTCCTTCCGGCTTCAGTTTAGTTAGGGATTGGCGGGTTTGGGCGCGGGGAGCGAGGTAAGTTGATTGTTTGGCGTGTGCAATTTATTTTTTCGCTTGTGACCGACGAGTCGGTACTTATGCTAATGAGTGACCGACGGCCCTCCGAGAAATACGGCGCAAAGTGTGGCGCTACGTTCTTGACAAGGCTCCACGGGCCTGAGGCAATGGAGTGGGCACGATGTTTTCCCGTACTGCCGGCAGCAGTGCAGGCTGAATGCCTGCCCCACCTTCGCACCCAGGTGATGCTGGTACCGTCCTGGGTGAAGGCGGCGTTACTGGATTGAGATGTTTTGGGTTGCGATGGTGCGGGCGGTGGCGCGGTCGAAGTCGGCGGCGGCGATGCCGAGGTCGGCTTCCGCGCGGGCTTCGCGGGATCGGGCGTTGATGAGATCGGTCTGGCGCTGCAGGACGAGAAACACGGACGAAGTACCGGCCTGGAACTGGCGCTGTTCGCTTGCGTATTGATCATCGGCGGACTTGCGAGCGAGGACGGCGGCGGCCAGACGCGCTCTTGAAGACTCGAGAGCTTGCAAGGTATTTCGCACGTCGGCTTCAATCGACATGGCGAGTTGGTCGCGCTGAGTCTGGAGGCGCTTGCCTTCGAGAATGGAGACGGCCTGGTTGGCTTCGGCTGTGCGGTTGCGGATGGGGAAGTTGAACTGCACGCCCACTTGCGCGGTGGGGAATGTCCCATTCTTCAGGCCTTCCAGAGACTTTCCGTATCCGCCCACGAACATGGGCGGAACCGCCGTGCTGCCGAAGCTGATGGGCGGGGCGGGCGGCAATCCGGAGAGGGCGAGAAGCTCGTCAAGGTCCGTGATGAGCGGGGTGAAGGCGGCGCTGAAGGGGTTTGAAGTGGCAACTACGGGACGCCCGGCGAGACCTTGAATACCGAGTGTGGCCTGGGCGTCGACTTGCGGTTTAGCCAATTCATGGCTCAGCTTCGCGTCGAGCTTGTTGATCTCGATATTGATGGCGCTTTGGGCCAGTTCCGGGCGCGCGGCAAGGGCTTGGTGCAGGGCGTCATCGAGTGACGGCGCGGCTGGCCTGGTATCCGGCGGGGTTTCAGGGATGAGCGCGGCACCCCACAGCAAGTCTTCGCGCGTGGCCAGGATGAGGGCTTTGAGATTGTTCTCGGCGCGGGTGAGCGCGTCCTGCGCGGTGAAGACGTTCTGCTGATAGGTGGCGATCTGGGTTTGGGTCTGGATGACATCGGCGGGCGCGAGCAGGCCTTGCTCCACCTGGCGGCGGTTGCTGGAATCCTGCTGCTCGGCTAGCCGCACGGCTTCGATTTGCACGCTTAAGTTGCGATAGGCGAAGGAGAGTTCCCAGTAGGCTTGAATGGCCTGCGTGGTGACTTCGATGACGCGCTGGCGGAATTGTTCATCGGTGAGCTTCTGGTTTTTGCGGGCTACCTGGACGCGGTAACGGTTGGCGTCGAATCGCATGCCGCGCCACAGGGGCTGGGTGAGATTCAGATTCAGCGAGGTAGGGAACTGCGGGTTGAGAGTGGCGAACTCGCTGTCGGTGAACTGGCGCGCGGAAGAGAAATCGAGCTTGTAGGTACCGCCGAGGAAGGGCGAGAGTCCGTTGATTTCAGGATCGGCGAGGAGCTCCTTTTGGGTGAGGCGGCCATCGGCGGAGCCGCCCAGTACGGAGCTGACGGGCGAGACGGTTTTATTACGGAAGGCGTTCACGCCGAGGTTGGGGTCGTAATAGCCCTTGGCGCCTTGGATGTTGAGGACGGCTTCCTTGCGGAGGATTTGCGAGACGGCGAGGTCGCGATTGTTGGCCAGGGCGCGCTGGATGACTTCGGCGAGACTGATGGAGGTTTGGCCGAGGACGCCGATGCGGGCGGGAACCTGGAGCGGTTCCCGCGGGGGCAGGGCAGGGGATGCGGGGTCCTGGGCATGAAGTACTTGCACGAAGAGAAGGCACGCGAAACCGCCTGCCCCACCTGGGATTCGGTTCATTTAGGCGGCTTCCTTTAGAGCTGCCGGTTTCGAGAAGCGCTCCTGCAGGTCTTCGAACAGGGAGTAGAAGACGGGTACGGCGAGCAGAGTGAGGAGCAGGCACAAGGATTGGCCGCCGACGACGAGAACGCCGATGGAGCGGTTGGTAGCCGCGCCGGTGCCTTGGGAGATCACCAAAGGGAGCATGCCCGCGACCAGCGCGACGGTGGTCATCAGAATGGGACGCAGACGGTCGCGATTGGCCTGAATGATGGCTTCGTAGCGCGGGAGCCCGGAGGCGCGGAGGCCGTTGGTGTGGTCGATTTGCAGGATGGCGTTTTTCTTGACAATGCCGAAGAGCAGAAGCAGGCCGAGGCCGGAGAAGATGTTGACGGTTTGGTGCGCGATGAGCAAAGAAACAATGCCGAAGGGAACCGCCAGGGGGAGCGTGAGCAGAATGGTGATGGGGTGGATGAAAGATTCAAACTGCGCGGCGAGCACGATGTACATAAAGACGAAGGTGAGCGAGAAGGCCAGGACGAAGTAATAGCCGGTGCGGCCGAGTTCCTTGGAGGGTCCGGTAAGGCCGGCGCGGTAATCGGGGTCGAGGTGCATCTCCTTGACCGCTTGATCCATGGCGCCGAGGATGGCGGCTTGCGATCCGCCGGGGAGCACGTTGCAGGTTAAAGTGACCTGGCGCTGGCGATTGATGCGGTTGACGGAGGACGGGCCCGTGCCGCTGGAGATATGGACCACTTCATCGAGGCCCACGGAGCCGCGCTTGGTGGAGGGCACGGTCATTTTGGCGAGACCTTCGACGCTGCCGCGGAAGGCTTCCTGCGCGCGGACGCGGACATCATATTGCTCATCGCCGGCGTTAAAGGTGGAAGCGACCTGACCGGCTACGAGGGTGTTGATGGCTTGTTCGATGTCCATGACGGAGACGCCGAGGTCGGCTGCGGCGGGACGATCGATATCGAGCCGGACTTCGGGCTTGCCGCTGCGAAGGGTGGTATCGGGGTCGGCCACGCCGGGAATTTTCTTCATGCGGGCCAGCAGATCGTCGGAATACTGGGCGAGTTTCTTGAGGTCGGGTCCCTGGATGTAGTACTGGACTTCCGCGTTGCTCTGGTTGCCGCCGACGGTGCTGACCAGTTCGACGCCGGTGTGGATCTCGGGGGGATATTGTTTCAGCAGGGCGCGGGTGCGCTGCATGAGTTCCTCTTGCGAGATTTTGCGCTTATCGATGTCGGATAGCTTGACGTAGATCTGCGCGTTGTTGACGGAGGCATCCGCGCCGCCGCCCGCGGTGGTGAGCGTGTTGCCGACGCCGGGCAGCCGTCGGATTTCCTGCGCGATGCGTTCAGTGATAGCGGTGGTAGCGGCGAGCGATGTGCCTTCCGGCGTGCGGACCAGGACGTTGAACTGCGATTGATCGTCGGCCGGAAGGAAGTTCTTGCCGACGAACATGAATAAGGGCACGATGCTGATGATGGTGAAGACGCTGAGGCCGATGACGATTCCGCGGTGCGCCATGGACCACTTGAGCATGCGCGTGTAGTATTCGTCGATGAGGTGGAAGACGCGCTGGTCCTTTGATGCGTGGCCGCCGGCGGCGCTGGGTTTGGGTGCGCGCACGAAGCGCGAGCAGAGCATGGGGGTGAGCGTGAAGGAAACCAGCAGGGAGACGGCGATGGCGAAGGCGGAGGTGAATCCGAACGAACTCATGAAGCGGCCCACGATGCCGCCCATGAAACCTACCGGGAGGAACACGGCGAGAAGCGAGAGCGTGGTGGCCATGACGGCGAGTCCGATTTCGCGCGTCCCTTCGATGGCCGCCTGGTAGGGCGACATTCTCTTCTCTTCGATGAAGCGATAGATATTTTCGAGCACGATGATGGCGTCGTCGATGACGATGCCCACCATTAAGGTGAGCGCCAGCATGGTGATCTGGTTCAACGTGAAGCCCATGGCGGCCATGAGACCGAACGCGGAGATGATGGAGGTGGGGATGGCGATGGCGGCGATGAGCGTGGTCCGGATGTTGGCCAGAAACAGGAAGATGATGATGGAGGCGAAGAAGCTGCCCTCTACCAGGTGCCGCTTGATGTTGGACACGGCGGCTTTGATGAATAGCGATTGGTCGCCTACGATTTCGGCGCGGATGTCGCGCGGCAGGCTGGGTCCCAACTCTTTGAGGCGCGCGGCAACTTCGTCGGAAGTGGCCACGGTGTTCTCCCCGGATTGCTTCGAGACTACGAGCGTCACGGCGGGAACCGCGTCCAGGCGGGCGGTGGAACGGGGTTCCTCATAGCTATCTTCCGCGTAGCCGATATCGGAGACCTTGATGACGTAACCGCCGCGATTGGCAACGGCGATTTGATTGAAGTGCTCGATATCGGGAACCTTGCCGGTGGTGCGGATGGTGAACTCACTGGGGCCGGCGTTCAGATTGCCGCCGGGCAATTCCAGGTTTTGCGTGCGGAGCGCGGTGAAGGCGTCGGTGACGGTGAGGTTGTAGGCGCGGAGCTTGTCGGGATCGAGCAGGATGTGGATCTCACGGCGCGCGCCGCCCACGATTTCGATGTCGCCGACGCCTTTGACGTTTTCGAGCTTCTGCTTGATCTGCTTATCGGCGATCATGGTGACGTCGCGGAGGGAGCGCGGCGCGGAGACGACGACGCGAAGAATGGGAGTGGCGTCGGGATCGAACTTCTGGACTACGGGAGTTTTGGCGGTCTGCGGCAGATCGTTAACGATGAGGTTGACTTTGTTCTGCACTTCCTGCGCGGCGACGTCGCCGTTTTTTGAAAGCTCGAAAGAGATGATGACCAGGGATTGGCCTTCCGAAGAGGTGGAGCGCACTTCATCGATCTGGCTGATGGTGTTGACGGCGTCTTCCACCTTCTTGGTGATTTCGGTTTCCACTTCTTCGGGAGACGCGCCGGGGTCATCCACGCGAATGGCGACCGAGGGGATGTCAACTTTGGGGAACAGATCGACGCCCAGGCCGAAGTAAGAGAACGTGCCGACGACCACCAGGGCCAGGATGAGCATGGTGGCGAAGACGGGACGGCGGATGCAAAGCTGCGCGAGAGCGTGCATATTAGGGCCTCACGGAGACGGGGGCGCCATCATAGAGGGCGCTCAGGTTGGAGACGGATATGACGTCTCCGGCCGCCAGACCGGAGAGAATACGAATTTGATCCCCATCGGTTTCACCGGTGAGGACGACGCGCAGATGCGCTTTGCCGTCCTGAATGACGTAGACCTGAAATGAATCTGTTGTTTTGTCGCGGATGACAGCGGTTCGGGGGATGAAGAGTGCATCTTCTCCGCCGGGCAGGAGCACACGGGCGGTGGAAAACATCCCGGGCCGGAGAGCGCCCTGGGGATTATCGAAGCGCGCTTCGAGGATGAAGACGCGCGAGTTGGGGTCGATACTTTGGTTGATGGCGGAGACTTTCCCGGTGAAATCGCGATCGGGATACGCGGACACCCGGGCGAGAACCGTCATGCCGGGTTTGGCGCGCGAGGCCCGCTGTTCCGGCGTCTGTAGCTGCAGCTTAAGGGTGCCGATACGGACGATGGTGGCGATTTTCGCGGTGAGCGCGACGTATTCGCCAGCGGCTACGGGACGCGCGGTGATGTAGCCATCGAACGGGGCGTGAATGGTTGTGTCGGAGAGGGCTTTTTCGGCCTGCGCCAGCTGCGCTTTCATGCTCTCCAGAGAGGCCTGGGAACTGGAAACAATCTGATAGCTTTGCCGGGCGGCGTTCAGGGCGCCTTCATATTGTTGTTTGGCGGCGTTGGCCTGGGCTTCGGCGGTTTCCTGCTGCGTGTGGGCTTTTTCGTAGGCGCTCTTGGAAACGTCGCCGGTGTTTACCAGGTTGGCGTAGCGCTGCGCATCGGCAGCGGCCATCTTGGCCTGCGCGAGGGCCGATTCGTAATTGGCGCGTGCAGCCGCGGCTTCCGGTACTTTATTGGGATCAAATGCGCCGTCGCCGAGTCCGATGCGGGATTGAGCCTGCCGGACAGCGGCGTTGGCTTCCTCGAGCTGCGCCCTGGCTTGTTCCAGCTTCAGTTGGGCGTCGCGATGATCGAGTTCGCAAATCACCTGCCCCTGGTGGACGAAGGCTCCCACGTCGACGGGAGTGGAGAGCACGCGGCCTGCGACGGGCGGGGCGATATCCGAGGTTTCATCGGCGACGAAGGAGCCGGTTTCCTGAAAACCCGCGGGTACATTCCTGACTTGGGCGTGGACGACGCTGATGGGGATGGGTTGGGGGGCGGCCGCGTTGGTTGTTCCTGCGTCGGGTTTCGAGCCGCATGCCGCCAACAGAACCAGAATTCCAAAAAAGGCGACAGCTTTCATTTCGTTTTCTCCACTTGGATGCCGGCCATGATGATGCGCGTGAAGGTTTCGACAGCTTCTTCGTCGGAGAAGGCGATTTCTTTGTAGCGGAACATGTGGGTGTGGGTGGCGTACTGCTGGGCCATGCCGGCCATGGCGAAGATAATGGCGCTGGGGTCGCAGGCGCGTAGAGCGCCTTCCTTTTGACGGCGGGCTATGTAATCGCGGAGCATGTCCACGATGGGGAGCGCAAACTGCTTGTGGTACATGGCGGCGATTTCGTTGCCTTCGAGCGCCGCGTAGAGCATGACGCGTTCAAATTTCGAATCGTCACGGATGACGTGGATGATCTTTGCGATCAGGTTGCGGACCAGGGCTTCGTCGTCATTGCGCTCCATCAAGGCCTGGATGCCGGCCAGCCATTCGACTCCGCCGGGAGCCTGCTTCCGGTAATCGAGAATGGCTGAATAGAGCTGCTCTTTGTTGGCGAAGTGACGGAAAATGATGGCTTCGGTTACGCCGGCGGCGGCGGCGATTTCCCGTGTGGTGGTCCCGCTGAAGCCACGTTTGGAGAAGACGTCAATGGCGACTTCAATTAGCTGGCGGCGTCGCTCGTCGGCAGGGAGGCGTGCCGGCGCTTCAAAGGGATTAGAAGGTTGAGCCAAATCACAGTGTAAGTAAATACTTACTTACCGTCAAGGGGTTTCAACTCGATTCCTTGTGGTGACTCGACTTTTTAGTGGCCGTCGCCATCCCCATCCACGTCCCCGCCCGCTTTTGCCTTCGAGCTTAAGCTGACCGAATCCGGGGCCTGAGTTTGGGTCTGCTCCTGGGGCGTTTGCCTCACCTGCGACCGTGGGGCTGCTTGCTGTTGACTTTCTACCGCTGTTGGACTGCTGATGGCATGAATCACTGGATCGCTCCTCACTAGCTCTATCGGACAGCTTTGCAGGCAATTCTAGCTTTAATTTTCAACCAGGCTGGTGGAGTAAAGCTTTGCCGAAAAACCGACGATGAAACCCCGCAGATGATCTCCCTTCAAAAATCGATTGCCATCGATGTGGATTCACGCGGCGTGTTGGATGCCGCGGTACCCGCTTATCTGGCCATCCTGGACAACCTGCAACGCTACGCCCCGCCGTTCGAAGATAGCTTTGTTGAACGGTTTCGTGAAGTTCTCAAGACGATTGCGTGGGAACTGCGGGTTGAGTTTTCGCCGAAGACCTTGCAACAGAGCGCCGTTCAGATTGGCAAAGAGCTGAAGACTGCCTGGGATTGCGGTCGTGAAGCGGTTCAAAAATGGAGGGAAGATTACCGTTCGCTGGTGCGGGTACTTTCGGAATCGGCCGCCACATTGGAGGTTAAGGATGGGCGGTGCCACGAAATCTTCCAGGATTTCTCCAAGCGCATGGAACGCCTGTCGCAATCGAGCGATCTGGATGAGATCCGCGGTACGCTGCGTTCCGAGCTTGTCGTATTGAAGTCTGCGATCGACGATGTGTTGAACGAAAGTAAAGCCGTCACCGACGGAATGCGTGAAACCGCAAAGCGCGCCGAGGCGAAATTCGAGCGTGTCGAGGCGATTGCCTTCACCGACTCTCTCACGGGGCTGCCCAACAGGCGTCAGGCCGAGGCCGTTATGGACGCTCGATTCAGGGTCCGGAACGTCTGGTGCGTGATGCTTTTCGACGTTGACCGGTTCAAATCGGTCAATGATTGCTACGGCCATGCCTGCGGCGACACTGTGCTGAGATCGGTAGCGACGACGCTGAAATCGTCCGTGCGGGCATCGGATTTTGTTTGCCGGTGGGCGGGGGATGAGTTTCTGGCGATCCTGGAATGCGATCTTCTTGGAGCCCTGACGATTGGCGAAAGCATCGCCTCGCAATGGGGAACCCGGAAGATAGAATTCGCCGGAGAAACGGCGGAAGTCTACGTTACCGCTTCATGGGGCGTCACCCAATATATGTTGGGCGAGGGGCTGGAACGCTTCATTGCGAGGGCGGACGCCGAGATGTATCAACAAAAGACGCGGCGCAAAAGGGCTTAAGGATGAAAAGGCCAGTTCGCGGTCGTGGAGTACCCGCCGTCGACGGCAATGATCTGGCCCGTGATGTAGTCCGAACCGGGGCCCGCGAGGAACACGGCTAATGGAGCAACGTCTTCCGGTTTCCCAGGGTTCGGGTTGGCCTGAGCGCCCTCAAGCCACTTGCGCAATTCGGGAGACTGCCACATGGCGCGGTTGAGGTCGGTAATGATGAAACCGGGCGCAATGCAATTCACCTGAATGTTGTAGCGTCCCCATTCGGCGGCCAGCGCGCGGGTGAGCTGCATGATCGCGCCCTTGGTCATGGAGTAAATGGCCATGTAGGAGAGACCGCGGATGGACGCCAGACTGCCGATCGAGATGATTTTCCCTCCGGCCCCGCGCTCAATCATACGCGCGCCGACAAGCTGGGTAAGGTGGGCGATGCCATGCAGATTGGTTTGCATGATGTCGGCGTACTCCTGCTCGGAATACCGCTCAAATGGTTTGCGGATATTAATACCGGCGACATTTACCAGGATGTCCACGGCGCCTGCCTGCTCCGCACATTTGTGAATGGAGTCGGACGATGTCAAATCCAGTTCAATGGCCGCGCCTTTCAGCTCGGCCGCGATGGCCTCAAGTTTCTCTCGAGAACGCGAGGCAAGAATCGTGTACGCGCCGGCTTGAGCCATCGCGCGCGCGATCGCAAGGCCGATTCCGCGGCTGGCTCCCGCCACTAGAACTACCTTTCCGTTGAGCATGTTCACACTCCTAATGAATTCGGAATCGCGCAAACACGTTCAATCCCGCCGGTCGCGATCCGTAAAACGGCTTCAAAATCGACGGCATGGAATAAAGGGAACCATTCACTCCAACACCGCTCTCCACATTCTTGAACGTGCCGATATCGCGCGTGTATCCCAGAGTGTAAGCGCCGATCCGGAAAACATCGGTTGTCAGAGGCACATCTAACTCATCCTTGTCGACCCACTCGGCGCGCCCCGTCAGGAAGTTGTTCTTCGACACCGGGAGAACGGATTCAATCAGATAGGAGTTCAGGTTCTGCTGCGTCAATAGGTCGTGATTGCGGCCCCAAATCAGGCTGGTCGCCCACGGGTTGCCGCCAAGATCCCGCACATATTCCGCCGAGGCGGTGGAACGGACCACATCGCCGGGCGTCTGCCTTTCGGGGCGAGCGAGCCGGCCCAAGGAGACCTGAGCGTTCCAATGCTTCGATGGCGTAACGGAAAGGCGCCCAGACCAGGAGTTCATGGGTCCCCAATCCACATGCCAGCGGTTTTCATCGGGCTCGGTCCCGTAGAAGCCGCTGGCTTCCAGCCCCACCATCCGGTAACTGAGAGCCGCGGTCACGACGTTATCCGCGATGTGGGTGGAATCCTGCCAGTGATGGCCTAGCGGGGCCTGCGGAATCTCTGAAGCGGATGTCCTGTGTGGGTAGGCCACGGGCCCCAGGGCCGGGTCGCCCAACGGGGCATAATAGAGCTGCCACACCCAGTGCTCGCCCAGGGTATGGGCGTAGTCTACACTCGCGCTCATCAGGAAATCATGCGGATGCTGCGCGTCCACCAGCGGCTTTCCGTATGCTGTTTCGCCGGTCTGAAAAAGCTCGGGATAGCTCCGATTGGTGATGGTCGCCGGTTCCAGGCTCAGCATGGTTTCAAGCTGGATCGCCCCGCCAAACAGGGCGTGTTCGGCCATACCCATAGCCCAGTTCGTGGAATAGAATTTGTCGTGTCCGCGAGGTCCAGTTTGCTGCGCGTCCACGACGAACGCCTGCCCCATGAGCATCAGGGTCCAGGCGCCTTCCGTTCTGGAACTCATCGGCATGGCGTCCGGGTTCATGCTGGTGCCGGATGCCTGCTGCATCAGTATCTCGGCGGCAGGGGGTTGTTTCATCCCCGGCATCTGCATTCCGGGCATGCCCTCCATCCCATCCTGCGCACCCAACCGGAAGCAAAGCAGAGACAGCAGGCAGCAGAATCTCATGGCATCGGAATCGCTCTTTTCAATCTAGCGCTTTTCAATTCAGGGCTTTCATTCCAAGAGCATTTCAATCCAAAAGCGTGCGGATCTCACGCTCCAGCGAGGGCTTGTCCACCAATCCAAGATGGAAAGCGGCGATTCTGCCCCGGCCGTCGATCAGCACAGTCTCGGGCATACTCTCGACGCCGTAGAGTTTGACCAGCCTCTGGTTACCGATCACCACCGGGTAATTCAGCTTTTTCTCCAGCAAAAACGGCCTCACCGCTTGGAAGCCATCGTCGTCCATCGAAACCCCGATCACGGTGAAGCCGCGATCCTTGTACCTGCTCTGGAACTCCACGAACCATGGGATCTCCACCTTACAGCCCCCGCACCATGTGGCCCAGAAGTTCAACACCACCACTTTGTTCTTGTAGCTGGAGAGCCGGATGGTCGCACCCCGGGCATCCTGCAAAGTGAAGTCAGGCGCCTGCTGCCGGTCTTTCAGAATGCGGTCCGAAGCCGACACTCCCCGAAACTCCAGCAACGCAGCCAGAAGTACGCACGACGCGAGCGCCATGCACGCCAGCCAGCTTCGACGCGCCGCCGCGGCTGTTCGCGAACGCCGCTCCGCGAAACATGCAAACGCGCTGTTCACGTCCGGTTGCCAGTCCTGTTGAGAACCCAATAAATCCAACTGCGCGTTCACATTCAGTGCGTCATTTCCGTCCATAAAGCTTGAGGTACCTCCTGCGGAACTTATCTTGAGCACGGGTGAGTTGAGTGCCGATGGAAGCGGGATTTCGGCCAAGCGCCGCCGCTAGTTCCTCGTAGGTCAACCCATGGTTGCGAAGCAACAAGAGCTCGGCCTGCCGCGGGTGCATTGCCGCGAGCACTCCACGGATAGTCGTTTGTTGCTCATTCGCGGCGTGGATCTCTTCCGGGTTCTTTACGCTGCACACCCATCCAAGCAGGCGTTCATAGTGCGCTCGACGGTTTTGCCGCCGCAATTCATCGAGACCTTTCCGGACGGCCGCGCGGTACAGCCAAGGTTCGGCCGGCTGGCTCTGGGGCGGGGGATTCCGCCAAAACTTCAGGAAGACCTCCACGGCCAGTTCCTCGGCGCGCGCGGGGTCCCGCATCACCCTGGCGATCACGCGGGCTATCGGTTGATAGTGCTCTCGAAAGACAACTTCGAAATCGGTCCCCGTTTTCGGAGCGTCACCCGCCTCAATCTCACAAGCAAGAGTGTCCACAATTCAATAACGCCGCCGAAGCAGAAATTGTGACAAGTTTCGCGGCCTCAGGGATGGTTATATTGTTCGATGCGGCGGTTGGAATTATGTCTGGTTCCTTGTGAAGAACCCAGTACTGATAGACTGGCCAGCGCGGAAAGATGGGAAAGAGGGCTGACAGCTTTGAAAAAATATCTTGTTCTATATCAATCGGACGCAGCATTCCATGGACCGAGCGTCTCGGAAATGTTAAGCAGGGCGACTCCGGAACAAATGAAGGCGGGCATGGCCGCATGGCAGCGGTGGCATGAGAAATGCGGCGCAGCCGTGGTTGATCTGGGGGCGCCGCTGGACAAGTCGACCACGGTAAACAGCAGTGGTTCAACCGCAGGCAAGACGCGGATCACGGGCTATACGGTCCTGCAGGCTGCATCGATCGAAGACGCCGTGGCGCTGATGAGTGGTCATCCGCATTTCCACATGCCGGGCGCCTCGGTGGAAGTGCTCGAGTGTGTCCCGATGCCCGGCATGTGACAACGCCGCCGTGGCTTTACCAACCTAATTCGTGGTCAATGTGCGCATCACGAGCAGCCCGGTGGATGAAATCGAGGGCCGCGTCGATGTGCTTGAAGGCCGCGTCACGCCAGCCCATCGCGTTCGGGTTGTCCTCTTCAGCGGCTAGATCTTTACGTGCGCGATCCAGCAGTTTCTGAAGGTTGCGGAAACGGCCGATACGGTCGGGGTGCGCGTCGGGAATCGAGCGGCTGTGGACGTCTTTGGCATCGGCGTAGGCGGCGCGGTTGAGTTCACGTATGGCGGCTTCGATTTCGCCGTCGGCCGAGCGCAGGTTGGCTTCCACGTTTGGTTCCAGGGGGCCGCGCAGAAAAGAACGCGCCTCCTGCAGGTCGCCCCGCGCATGAATGTAGTGAGGGTGATGCCCGGGCGTATCGGCGAAGGCCGCTCCGGGAACCAGCAACAGGCTCGCGCCGGCAACCATTGTTCCGGCGATGCTAACAAGTGTGTTGAGTAATCGCATTCGTATATGTTCTAACACAAGGATTGCGGGATTGTTTCAATGTGGGGGTGCGCGTGCAAGAAGCCCGGTGTGGGGAGCAGCCGGTCATAACGGGCTTTTCGATACCGAAGTACCGTTTCGTGTTGAAAAGAAAAGGACTTCTGTACTAGACTGAAGTAGAACTTGCTGCTGTACTCATCCTGTTTTCCTCGTGGAGGGGATTTTTTTGATTTTCTTGGACCCGCGAAAACTCACACTTGTGGCTTTCGCCCTTTGCGCGTCCTTCGCGCACGCTGGACCGATTCCGGTAACGTACACCACGTCGGGCTCTTTAGATCTCACGTCCGGTACGGATTACTTCGGGTGGTCTGGCCAGACGGTCTCTATCAGTTCCACCGTTTCCAGCATGACCCCCACGTCCGTGACCAATCTCGCCAACGGCGGCGTTCAGGATGTTTATAACGCCATCATCAACATCACCGGGTTTCAGGCGAACCAGGCCGGGACCATGACGCTCACTTATTATCCCAGCGCGGGCGGTACGGACTCGGTTTCGGTGGCGATGACGTATTCCAACTTCGGTTTAACCACCACGGTGACCGAGACTCTGAACAATGTAAACATGACGAACTCGAGTCCCACGGCCCTTCTGAACTCCGTGCTGTCGTCTCCGTTTGACCAGTTGACGGTCACTTCGAACTGGGGTGAAAACGCGACTTTTGGCGTGAACGGGGCCATGTCGTCCAGTGACGACACCAGCCACATTGCCCAAGCCCCAGAGCCCAGTACGCTCGTCTGTCTCTGCGCAGGATTCGCCTTACTCGCCTTTTTCACGCTGCGGCGTCGTTACGGTCAAATTCGGTTATAGTAAGTGAAAAGACCGTAGAAGGAGGAGTCCCGTGATCGCCTTCGAAGTGAACGGACGCCCGCAGTCCGTCGACGTCAGCCCGGACACACCGCTGCTCTGGGTCCTCCGCGATACCCTCAACATGACTGGCACAAAGTACGGTTGTGGAATCGCCGCTTGCGGTTGCTGCACGGTACACGTAAACGGAGAAGCTGTACGCTCCTGCGTGGCGCCGGTATCGAGCGTCGCCGGCAAGAAAGTGACCACCATCGAGGGGCTTTCGCCCGACCGCAGCCACCCTTTGCAGCAGGCCTGGATCGCCGAACAGGCGCCGCAATGCGGCTATTGCCAGTCAGGCCAGATCATGACTGCGGCGGCATTCCTGAAGAAGACCCCCAAGCCTTCACCCGCCCAGGTGGACTCGGCAATGTCCAATAACATCTGCCGCTGCGGCACAGCGCAGCGGATCCGGGCGGCGATCATCCGGGCGGCCAATATGATGCCGGCGAACGGAGGTGCGGCATGATCGCGCATCTGCCCGAGTGGCCCAGCCGCCGCTCGGTATTGAAGACCACTGCCGCCGCAGCCGCGGTTCTTATGATCCCGGTTGCGGTTCGCGCACAGGATGAAAAAACCGCCGCTGGGGCGGGGAAGAAGGATGTCAGTCCGTTCCTCTCCTGGGTGCGGATCGACTCAGCGGGAAAAGTCACTTTACTCTCTTCGCGATCGGAAATGGGGCAAGGCATATCCTCCGCGCTGCCTATGGTGCTTGCCGAAGAGTTGGGCGTGGACTGGAAGGACATTCAGGTTGAACAGGCGCCGACCAACGAAAAGCTATTCGGGAGCCAGGGCACAGGCGGCAGTGGAAGCGTGACTGCTTCGTGGATGCCGATGCGCCAAGCCGGCGCCGCCGCGCGCCAGATGTTCATTCAGGCGGCCGCGCAGAAATGGGGTGTAAACCCGGCGGACTGCACGGTGAAAAGCGCCGCCGTCTGGAATGGCGGGCGGAGTATCAATTATGGTGAGCTGGTTGAAGCTGCGAGCCAGTTGCCCGTTCCCGATTTCTCGAAGGTCGCACTGAAGAAACCTTCGGATTTCGAAATTATTGGAACGGTGGTGCAGCGCAAAGATATTCCGGCGAAGACGGACGGCAGTGCGCAGTTTGGAATCGATGTCCGCGTTCCCGGCATGAAATACGCAATGGTGGAGCGGCCCGCCGTGTTCGGCGCCAAGGTCAAAAGCTTTGACGCGACCGCGGCCAAGGCGATCCATGGGGTAGTTGATGTTTTTGAAATTCCGTCTGTAGCGGATGTGCATTCCTGCGGTGGCGTGGCGGTGGTGGCCGATTCGACATGGATCGCGATGAAAGCTCGCAAGGCCCTCAAGATCGATTGGGACCTGGGCCCGCGCGCCTCGGAATCCAGTGAATCTTTGCGGAAACAATTCCGGCGTCTGGTGGATACGCCGCAGAAAGTGGTTCTCAATCAAGGCGATGCCGATTCCGTGATTTCGGCCGCGCCGCAAGCGAAGAAGGTAGAAGCGGATTACGAACTACCCTTCCAGGCGCATGCCTGCATGGAACCGATGAACTGCACCGTGGTGTTCCGTGGAAACGGCGCGGAAGCATGGGCGCCTGCGCAGGGTCCGGAGTGGGTGCAAGGGGTGGTTGCCCAAATCGGCGGGCTGAAGCCCGAACAGGTGAAGGTGAATATCACCTTGATGGGCGGCGGTTTTGGACGCCGGTATCATGCGGATTTTGCTATTGAGGCCGCACAGATTGCAAAGAAGCTGGCGGGCACGCCGGTGCAGCTGATCTGGTCGCGCGAGGACGATATGATGCACGATTTCTATCGCCCCGCGTCATATCACCGCGTCTCGGGTGCGCTGGATGATGAGGGCAAGATCCTGGCCTGGAAGCACCGTAGCACTTCGACGCCCATCGCTGAATGGTGGGATCCAAAGGCCCCGCCGGAATCGTCAGAAATGGGCTGCACTCTGCAAATGCCCTATTCGATGAAGAACTACAAGCTGGAATTTGCCCCGGCGGATTCCGGCGTGCCGCGCGCGTGGTGGCGTTCGGTAGAGGCTTCGTTCATTGGTTTCGTGATGGAGAGCTATATGGATGAGCTGGCGCATCAGGCAGGCGCCGACCCGCTGGAGTTTCGCATGCGCCATCTGGATGCCGCCCGCAAAGTTCCAAATGCGTTGAAAGCCTCGGACGGCATTCCGCTGGATTGCGCCCGCATGCGCGGCGTGCTTCAACTGGCTGCCGATAAAGCCGGGTGGGGTAAGAAGCTGCCCGCCGGTGAAGGGCTCGGAATCGCCTGCCATTACTCCTTTAATAGCTATGCGGCGAATGTGGCTCACGTTGCGGTGAAGGACGGGAAAGTTCGCGTGGTTCGGATTGTTTCTGCGGTGGATATCGGAACACCGGTTGCGCCGGAAGGCATTCGGGCACAGGTGGAAAGTGCTGTCGTGTATGGCCTGACGGCGGCTTTGAAAAGCCAGATCACTATTGAAAACGGCCGCTCCGTGGAGACGAATTTCAACAAGTTCGCGTGCTTGCGGATGGATGAAACCCCGCGCATGGAAGTGCACATCGTGCCGAGCGAATTACCTCCGACGGGAATTGGAGAGCCGGGCTTACCGCCTGTTGCGCCGGCGGTGATGAACGCGGTATTCGCGGCCACGGGCAAACGCATCCGGCGCTTGCCGGTGATGGCGAACGATTTGAAGGCTTAGTTAGCGCACGGGATACGCAACGCCCGGCTTCAAGCCTTCCCATATGACTCGATTGAACTGTTCCGCGTTCACGCGGTCTTCACCGCTGAAGTCGAACTGTGCGGTCTTTTCCGCCCAGTAACTTGCGTCTCGTGCTTCGTGAACATCGGAGGCCGCAATGTGCGAAACAGGCAGCTTTGTGTTGGACAAGACCGCTGACGGGATTGCCACAAAGTCCCAATCGCGCTGCTTCAAGTCGAACACGGCGGACATGGGCTGCCGGGTCGCGGTGTTCAGGTTCAGGTGCTGCAGCCCCAGTACATCCTCGATGGTGCGCACCATGTTAACAGTGGAGTAGTAATTCGAAACAACCGCGCCGCGCTTCACATAGGGACCAACGATGTATCCGGTGGAACGGTGCGCGTCCACGTGATCCGGCCCATCCTGCGCGTCATCTTCCAGGATGAAGATGAGCGTGTTGTACTTGAACGGACTGTGCGCAACCTTATCGATCAGGCGCGCCACCGCGTAATCGTTATCGGCCTGTTGGCGTTCCGGAGTATTTACGTCGTCGAGGGCGTTCCCGAAGTCGCCCATATGATCTTCCTGCAGTTGCACGATCTCGAAGTTCGGCATTTTGCCGGACGCGGCGTATAAGTCAAATTCGCGCTCCCATTCCCGCTCGCGATAGAAATCCGGATAGGAAGGGTCGAATCCGCGAAAATAGGGATCGCCAAACTTGAGTAACTCCGGATTCGCGGGGACCGATAAAACAACCTTGTCTTTGAAGGGCTCCCGCGAGAGCTTGACCTGAATGGCCGTGTCGCTCATACAGCCATACTCGCGAAACGTGAGCCCCGCTCGAAGCACGGCATCCCAGATGTAACCCTTCTCCTGGGGCGAGCCAGCCGGGCCATCGGGAGCGGCAACATTGAGCGGACCAGGCAAGAGGTCATCGTCATCCGGTGATTCCGGATTCGCCTTACGTCGTTCCTTCGTTGTGGCGATGCCGATATTGATATCGCGGTTGGGGCCTTCATACTCGTATTGCGTGCCGCGCCCGGCATAGTTCAGCGGTACAGCTTTGGTTCCGAAATCGGATTCACGGCCTGCCGTGCTCCAGGGCCAGCCGTTGCCGCTCACCTCTCCCGAATCGTAGAAGTTATCAAGATTGACGAAGTTTCGCGCCATCTTATGAAAGTTCGGAGTAATTGCTTCGCCGAATTCCGTCAAGGAAGGATCACCATTGCCTTGGCCCAGATCCCCAAGAACCTGATCGTAAGTACGGTTTTCCTTGATGATATAGATGACGTGTTGAATACGTTGGTGGATCTGGCGCATGATCGCTTGGTTGGCAGCGTTCTCTCCCTCGAAGAAAGAGTCATTGGCAGCGACCGTTTGTGTCAGGTTATCGAGCACCTTTCCTTCCGGAACGGGCATGGAGAGTAACCCAGCTTTCTCAAGCTGGTAGATGTATTGGTTCTTTGCATTCACCCGGTCATCCGGTCCTGGCGCCGTGCCGCTCTGATTCGTCACGGTGACTTTGCTGAGCGGGTTTGGCCCGGCGATGCTCTTGCCGTTCGCCACATAAAGCATGCTGCCGCTCGAGGCTATGGCGTTGGGATACCAGCCTGTCGGAATCAACCCAACGACGTGGGACGGCGCGCCCCGCCGGATCACCGCGACAGAATTGCTTGCGCCGTTGGTGATATAGAGCGTCGTCTCGTCCGGAGACAGCGCAATATCGTTAGGAGCGCTTCCGGTATAAACGCGTATCTTTGCAACTAGAGCGGGCGGGCCGACGGTGCTAATGGATTCGATGACGTGGTTAGTGGCTGTATCGATTACAACCACTTTGTCCGAGTTATCGCAGGTTACAAACAGGCGCGACTGATCCTTGTTCAGCACCATCTTGTTCGGGTTGCCTTTCACCTTGATTCGGGCGGTAACTGCCGGCCTGTCGCCTAAGGCGACGACTACGATTTCACGATCCCGAATGCTGGAGACGAAAGCCGTAGCGTTGCCTTTGATCGCGACCCAGAATGGATATTCACCGCCGGCGACTCCATGTCCCGGACGCAAGTCCAACTCGCTGCGAACGGCACGAGTGGGCAAGTCAACGATTGAGATCGAATCGTTGTAAACATTCGCCACCACCAGGGTCCGGCTGTCGGCGCTGATCCCAAGTCCCCCAGCTATCATTGAATCCGGCGACCGGTGGAGGACCAATCCGGATTTGTGCCCGAGCTTGATGGGGTCGCCTGATTCCTGCCAATTCCCGGACCTGTAAAAATATGTGTGCGCGCTGTCGTCGACCCCGCCGGAAACATAGAACCCCGCGCCGTCCGGGGAAAACGCGATTCCGGCGAACGTGTTCGGAACTTGAATGACCTGGCGTTGCACAGGCCAGCCCGTTTCCAGACCGTAGACGAAGACGTATTCGTTGGAAGCGCTCTGAACGGTTTTCCCGGCGGCGTCGTTGTTGCGGTTATACCCGCTGGTGAGCGCCAGCAGGGTCTTCTTATCCGGACTCAAAGTCAGACTGATCGCCTGCCCTGCCGTGAATTGGGGAAAATCCGCGAGCCCGGGACTGAGCGCAACGAACTGAGAGTGGGGCGCGGCGATGGGGGTGATTCTCTGGCCGGTCGGTGTTAACAACTCCGCCGCTACGAGCGCAAGTAGGATGAGCATCAGGCTAGAAATCGAGACTAGCAGACGCGTGTTTAAGACGGGTTACTACGCCGTCGTCCGCAACGTGTTTTCGCGTTTGCGCTCGTAGGCCTGAATCGCATTTTCCTGGGATAGGATAAACCCGAGCTCATCCACGCCGGCAAGAATACAAGCCTTGGAGAATTCATCAATTGGAAACTCCACCTTAGTTCCATCCGGGAGAGTAATCCGCTGATTCGCCAAATCGACTGCCACTTCCGCCTCCGGATTCGCAGCCAGCTGCTCGGATAACTTCCGGTGCATGTCTTCCGGAATCGCAATCGGCAGGAAACCGTTTTTGAGCGAATTCCCACGGAAGATATCCGCGAACGAGGTGCTGATCACGGCTTTGAATCCGAACTGCTGTAAAGCCCAGGGGGCGTGTTCACGTGAACTGCCGCAGCCGAAGTTATCACCGGCCAGCAGGATGGCAGCGCCTCTCGCTTCAGGCTTATTCAGAACAAAGTCTGCTTTCGGTGAGCCATCCGGGTTATAACGCCAGTCGAAAAACAATTGCTTATCCAAACCCAGCTTCGAAGTGGTCTTCAGAAACCGCGCGGGGATAATCTGGTCCGTATCGATGTTGTTAATCGGAAGGACGGTTACGCGGCTCGAAAAGTCATCAAAAGGTTCGTTCATAGTAATAGGGTCCTTACATCGGTAACCACGCCCGTAACAGCCGAGGCAGCGGCCGTCAACGGTGAGGCCAGGAACGTTCGTCCGCCCTTACCCTGCCGCCCCTCAAAATTCCGGTTAGAGGTAGATACGCTGTACTGGCCAGGCTCCAGTTGGTCGCCGTTCATGGCGATGCACATCGAACAACCGGGCTCACGATAATCACAGCCCGCCGCACGGAAAACTTCGGGCAAACCTTCCGCCGCCGCTTGCCGTTTGACTTCCTGCGAACCAGGCACCACCATCACCCGCACATGGGGACTCACCTTACGGCCCCGCAGCACGGATGCCGCGCTACGCAAATCGCTGATTCGGGAGTTGGTGCAGGAACCAATGAACACTACATCGACGGGATGCCCCAGTAAAGGTTTGCCGCCTTCGAGCCCCATGTAGCGCAGGGCTTTTTCCACGCTCTCCCGCTCGCGCGTGTCGGAAATCGTCGACGGGTTCGGAACTGCGGCCGTAATGGGCACGCCCATACCTGGATTAGTGCCATATGTGATCATCGGTTCCAGGGTATCGGCATCGATGGTTACGGCGCGATCGTAGGCGGCGCCGTCGTCGGTCGGGAGTTGCTTCCAGCGCGCGATTGCTCGATCCCACTCCGCACCCTTGGGGACAAAATGGCGGCCATTGAGATACTCGAACGTTGTATCATCCGGAGCAATCATTCCGGCGCGAGCTCCGCCTTCAATCGACATATTGCAGATGGTCATGCGCTGCTCCATATTGAGCCCGCGAATGGCCGCGCCGGTGTATTCGAAAATGGAACCGGTTCCGCCGCCGATTCCAATCCTGGCGATCAGGCCCAGGATAATATCCTTGGCGGTAACGCCCGCGCGCAGCGAGCCAGTTACATTCACCTGAAACGTTTTCGACTTTCGCTGCAGCAGGCATTGTGAAGCTAGCACATGCTCCACTTCGCTGGTGCCGATTCCGAATGCCAGCGCTCCGAATGCACCGTGTGTCGCGGTGTGGCTATCTCCGCACACCACCGTCATGCCGGGCTGGGTAGCGCCATACTCCGGTCCTATGACGTGGACGATGCCCTGCCGTTCGCTATGAATGCCAAAACATGGGATGCCGAAATCCTTGCAGTTGTTTTCCAACTGTTCTAACTGCTTGCGCGCGATGGAATCGAGGATGGGCAGCGAACGATCCGATGTGGGGATGCTGTGATCGGCGGTAGCCAAGGTGAGGTCCGGACGCCGCACCGTCAAACCGCGTTCGCGCAACCCGTCGAAAGCCTGCGGACTGGTTACTTCATGCACCAGGTGCAGATCGATGAAAAGGAGCGCGGGCGCGCCGGCCTGTTCGTACACGACATGCTGCTCCCAGAGTTTCTCTATAATCGTCTTCATAATTGAATTGCCGCGCAAACCGCGGCCCCTACTTCTTCGGTCGTCGCCGGAGTTCCGACTGGTTTCAAATCGGCCGTGAGCCGGCCTTGCGCCAGCACGCTTTCAATCGCCTGGTTCACCGCGGCGGCCTCATTGGTGAGCCCAAAGGTGTATTCCAGCATCGCCGCCACCGACCCAATGGCGCCCAGTGGATTGGCCTTGTTCTGCCCAGCGATATCCGGCGCCGAGCCATGCACGGGTTCATAAAGCCCGGTCCAGGCTCCCGACGCCCGCTTTTCGCCAATGGACGCTGAAGGCAACATTCCGATGGACCCCGTCAGAACCGCGCCTTCGTCACTCAAGATATCCCCGAACATATTCTCGGTAAGCACCACATCGAAGCGCTTTGGGTCGAGAATCAGCTGCATCGCGCAATTATCGACCAGCATGTGGTCCAGAGCCACATCGGGAAAATCCTTGGCCACTTCAATCACCACTTTGCGCCAGAGTTGCGAATTCTCAAGCACGTTCGACTTATCGACGGAAGTCAACTTCTTGCGACGGCCCTTGGCCAGCGTGAACGCCATTCGCGCAACCCGTTCAATCTCGGCGCGCGAGTACGTCATCGTGTTCACGGCTCTCTCGTTCGCGCCTTCCCCCGAGATTCCCCGCGGCGTGCCGTAATAAATGCCCCCGGTCAATTCGCGGACAATAATCATGTCCGTTCCCTCTACAATGCTGTTCTTCAAAGGCGATGAATCCAACAGCGATTTATATGTCCGCACGGGACGCAGATTAGCGAAAACGCCCATCGCCTGCCTGATTCGCAGCAACCCGCGCTCCGGCCGCATTTCGGGCGGTGCATTGTCGAATTCCGGTAGACCCACGGCGCCCAGCAGAACGGCGTCTGCTTTTAGCGCCAGCTTTTCAGTCTTGGCCGGGAAGGGAGTGCCCTCCGCCTTAATCGCCGCGCCCCCTAGCAAACCTTCGGTAAAACGTACCGAATGCCCTGCGGCGCGCGCCACTTCACGCAGCACGCGCACGGCCTCCCCGGTGACTTCCACACCAATCCCGTCACCGGGTAACACAAGAATGTTCAGATTCAATTGCGGTTAGACTCCTGCCACTTGCGCGACCGCGGACTGGGCTCGTTTCACGATCAAGGCGATTTCCTCATCCATGATCCCCTTTTTCCGATCGGCCAGCGCCGTGAACTCATGGTAAACCGTTTCGAGTTCCTCTTTACTCAGCTGATATCCCAAAGCCTCGCAGCGCTGCTTCAGCGCATGCCGTCCGCTGTGCTTGCCCAGCACCAGCCGCCCCTCCGGCACGCCCACGGTTTTGGGGTCCACTATTTCGTACGTCGTCTTCTCTTTCAGATAGCCATCCTGGTGAATACCGGCTTCGTGCGCGAACGCATTGCGCCCCACAATGGCCTTATTGGGCTGCGGGCCGAACGTAATGATGGAACTCAGCAACTGGCTGGTGGCATAGAGATGCTGGGTTTGGATGCCGGTGGTAAAGGGATAGTAATCGCCTCGTGTCTTCATCACCATCACCACTTCTTCCAGAGAGCAATTTCCCGCGCGCTCGCCAATGCCGTTCACCGTACACTCGATTTGCCTGGCCCCGGCTTTCACGGCTGCCAGCGAATTCGCCACTGCCAGACCCAGGTCGTCGTGGCAATGAACGCTCACCACCGCCGTGTCACCCAGCGCCGTCACAATTCTGCCAATCAACGCGCCATACTCTTCCGGAACCGAGTAGCCGACAGTGTCTGGAATGTTAACCGTCCGGGCCCCCGCCGCCACTACTGCACGGGAGACTTCCTCAAGATAGTCCGGATCGGTGCGGGCGCCGTCTTCAGCGGAGAATTCGACATCATCCACGTACTTGCGCGCCAGTTCAACGGAAGCAACGGCCGCATCCAGAACCTCTTGCCGAGACTTCTT
>Ga0326727_10004869_pt1 | contig 39356 bp, 27 predicted proteins | sample MB2enrmetagenome_FD_207643 | JGI IMG/M metagenome (GOLD analysis project Ga0326727, IMG submission 207643) | Lab enriched peat soil microbial communities from McLean, Ithaca, NY, United States - MB29MY | ecosystem: Environmental > Terrestrial > Soil > Wetlands > Peat | place: USA: New York...
GGTTCTCCTTGAAGTGTGCTTGGCGGCTCACCTCTCGGAGTTTCCTGGATGGACTCCTGTAAATGTCAAACTGCTACTGCCACCCCGGCAGAGCCGGGGGATCTCCCGTTACATTAGAAGCTCACTCGACCCATGGAATCCTCAGGTTGTCCCGGAGCTTGGCCCATGAAATAGAATGAGTCCGCATCCCGGAACCTCAAGCCGGAGTTCTGAAACCTGAGGTGCTCATGTCCGCCGACCCAACCATGAAGAATTCGCAACCCAGCTTCCTGTCTTTGGCCGCCAAAACCGCTGTCTGTCACACCCTCACTTATTTCTTCATGGGCGGGCTTGCCTATCACTTTCTGCATTATTCGGAGATCATGGGCAAACCCGGCTCCGGGATGCGTGCGATGACAGATCCACTGGTGATGGCGGGGCCGCTCTTCCAGCCGTTGCGCGGCGTGTTATTTGCGCTGGTCTTCTATCCGCTGCGGGAGTGCCTCTTTGGCCGCCGGCTTGGCTGGCTGCTGATGGGCTGGATGCTGATCGCTCTGGGAATCCTGGGGACATTTGCCGCCCCTCCAGGGTCGATGGAAGGCTTGATCTACACCACCGTTCCGGTCTGGATGCAGCTTCGCGGCTGGCTGGAAATCGTGCCCCAGGCGCTGCTGCTCTCCGCGCTGCTCTGCTACTGGGTCAATCATCCCGGCAAGAAGTGGCTGAGCTGGCTGTTGAGTGTCCCCTTCTGTCTTCTGATGGCTTTCTTTGTGTTCGTTCTGGTCACACACCGGGTCCTGAGGTAGAACCAGGGATTTGAGTGTCCGGGCAGAGAGCGATCCCGGCCGGTGCCTATCGACTAACGGAAGCGGCTTTGTCCCCGACTGAATGGATTGTTCGTCCTGTGAAAAACCGTTGGTTGACCCAGTGGCGTGTGGCCCGCAGAATGAGTAGAACGCCGTTGTGAAGTTCTCAGCGACGGGGATGTCGCTGAGCTGTCCGGTTTGCAGCCGGAATCTTTGTTCGTGCTCCGGGAATCAATTAAGAAATCGAGGTCGTCATGCCTGCTTATCTGCTGCTGCTGGTTGCCGTTTTGAGCCGTGTGCTGCCCCATGCGGGGTGGTGGAACTTTACCGCGGTAGGCGGCGCTCTGCTCTATTTTGGAGCGCGGCGCTCGTGGCGCGAGATGCTGGCGCCTCTGGCCGTGCTGATGGCCACCGACTTCTACCTGCACGTCTACGTCTATCACTACACCTTTCGCTGGGAGTGGTACGCGATGACCTGGGCGTGGTACGTGGCGGCGATGGCGCTGGGACGGATTCTGCTGCGCAGCCGGACGACGGTTCTACGCGCGGGCGCGGCGGCGCTGCTCGGTCCGACCTCGTTCTTTTTGGTCTCTAACTGTGCGACTTGGGTGAGCGGCCTTGCATATCCGTATCCGCGCACGCTGGCCGGACTGGGCGACTGCTACGTGGCGGCGCTGCCGTTTTATCGCAACGACCTGATCTCGACCGCGATCGTTGTGGGAGTGGCGTTCGGGGTTCCGGTGCTGGTGCGGCGGATGAACACTGCGCAAGCGCGGGAGGCGCTGACGGGAAAGTAGCGGCTTGGCTCTTCACGTTCGCACAGATGCCCGAGGGCAGCCCTCTTCGCGGGCCCGGGAGTTAGCGAATTAGCAGGGATGCGTGGGGATGCCGAAAGCACCGGCATACTCTGAGGACGCTCTAGTCCTCCGGCAGCTTGCTGGCACGTCCTTTCCGCATCCACCACCTGGCGAATCCAACCACCGCCAGGCCGCCGACCACCCCAACCAGGGCGAGCGAGTGGTGCTGCACTATCTGGACCGCGCCCGGCCCCAGCTTGAGCACCAGCAGCGAGAGCACCAGCCAGCGCACCATGCGGCCACAGAAGACGGACAGCATGAAGGGCGCGACCCGCATCTCGAAAACGCCGGCGGCAAAGACGAAGACCTTCCAGGGCGCGGGCGGAGGCATCATGGAGGGAATCATGATGGCCAGGAACTCCTGGCGTTCGAAGCGGGTGCGCATCTTCTCGAAGCGCTCGCGGTTGACCCTCTTGAGCAGGAAGAGTTCGCCGCCGGCGCGGCCCAGGCCGTAAGGAAGCAGCCCGCCCAGAGCCGAGCCGGCGGAGGCCATCAGGCAATAGAGCCAGAAGTGGCTCTTGTCGCTCCAGACAGAGAGGGCCAGAATCGCGTCCATGGGAACGGGGATGGTGGAAGAATCGAGGATCGCCACCATGCCCACGCCCCAAATGCCGAACTTGGCGAGGAAAGGCAGCAGCACCAGCTTCCACTTGGCCATGATCCGAGCAAGAAACGACTTCAAACGGGTTCCTTTCCGGCCGGTAATCCGTCTTAACGATCAGCAACTATTGTACGGGCCTTGGCGGTACGCACGGGTTTCGGCGGAATGAGAGAATAGACAGAAAGGAAACCAAACGGAGCCGGCGGGCGGCGTATGCGCCCAGGGCGGCTCCCCAGGGACGAATGCCCCCCAGCGAAGCGCCAGACGATGTAATCGAGCCCAGCGAGCCTCCCGAGGCCAGCCCCGCGCCGGAGCCGGACGCGAGCCCGCAGACGAGTGGGCAAGCGGGCAGCGCCGCGCCCGAGCCCGAACTCGAGCCTGAATCGGGGCCGCGGGTCGTTCGCGGTTCACGCTGGGTGGACTACGACACCCATGAGCTGCTGGAGATGATCGGCGAGCTCGAGGATGAGCGGCGCTGGGCGCGGTTGCGCGAAGGCTTCTGGATTGCCATTCTCTTTCATCTGGCGCTGCTCTCGGCGCTCACCTGGCTTCCGAAGTATGTGTTCAAGGTGCCGGTGGTCATCGACCGCAATCAGGCCATCAACCAGCACAAGGATTTCACCTATCTGGATTCGCCGCCGGAGCTTCTGCGGCCGGCGCAACCCAAGGTGAAGATCAATCCGGTGCCGGAGAAGCCGCCGGTCGTCGACAAGCAGACGCTGGATGCGCTGAACCGGGCCACGCCGCCGCCTGCGCCCGCTCCCGCGCCCGCGCCGCCGGCTCCCGTTCAGCCCGCGCCGCCGGTTCCGCCCGCTCCGGAGTCGCCGGTTGAGGCGCCCCGTCCAGCGGCGGTGCCGGCCCGGCCTAACTTTGCCATGGGTTCGCAGAACCCCGCGGACCAGCTGCGGGATGCCATGAGAGACGCGGCGCGCAATCGCGGGCAGGGCGGCGCGGGCAACCTGGGCGCAGGCGGTCTGCCGCGTCATCCTGGGGCCGGCTCGGGCGGGATAGAAGTTTTGTCGGACACGCAGGGCGTGGATTTCAACTCCTGGCTGCAGCGCTGGTACTGGGAGACGGAGCACACCTGGGACCCACTGATTCCCGATGAGGTCAATCCGCCGATTCTGAAGTCGGGGATGGTGGCCATCCGCTTCAAGGTGCTGCCCAACGGCCGCCTGATGGATGGCAGCCTGGTGCTCGAGGGCCGATCCGGCGATACCGCTCTGGACCGGGCGGCCTGGGGCGCGCTCACCGGCTCGAACTATCCGCCGCTGCCCAGGGATTTTCATGGGCCGTATCTGGAGTTGCGAGCATTCTTCCTCTACAACATGGAGCCGCGGTAGGCGAGCGGAGCTGGCGCTGGTGGCGTAGTCGCTGGCGTCCGACCCCTCGCTCCGAAACGAAATACACTTCGCGTAAACTGTCTCCATGGCTTCTCTAGCAACCGCCGGACACCAACCGGAAACGAGCTGGCGGACAGCACTGCGGTCGCGCTGGTTGGAGAATCTTCACGAGCGCGAGGAGCAGATATTCCTTCTTCTTTCGCTGCTGATTGGAGCCCTCACTGGGCTTGCCGTGGTCGCATTTATCGTGCTCACGGAGCGCTTGGGAATGCGCCTCTATCCGGTGGGCAGCGCCGCCTGGAGGCGCGTGCTGGTGCCGGTGGCGGGATCGCTGGCCATGGGCTTCCTCCTCTATCGCTATTTTCCCTATGCTCGCGGCAGCGGCGTGCCGCAGACCAAGGCCGCGCTCTTCGCCAGAGATGGGTTTATCTCTCTGCGCACCGTTTTGGGTAAATTCTTCTGCACGGCGACCACCCTGGCTTGTGGAATTCCACTGGGCCGCGAGGGACCGTCTGTCCAGGTTGGCGCGGGAATCGCCTCCGTCCTTGGCCGCGGGCTCGGCCTGCGCCCGGAGAAGGTGAAAGCGCTGATTCCCGTGGGAGCGGCCGCCGCCATCGCCGCGGCCTTCAATACCCCCATGGCGGCGGTGCTATTTGCCCTGGAAGAGGTGATGGGTGATATGAATGCGCCCATCCTCGGCTCCGTCGTGCTCGCCTCCGCCACTTCCTGGGCGGTATTGCGCCTGATGCTGGGCAATAGCCCGCTCTTTCAAGTGCCGCAATATGAGTTGGTTCACCCGCTCGAACTCGGCATCTACGCTCTTCTTGGCATCGCCGGCGGCTTTCTGTCCGTAGCCTTCACCAGACTCCTGTTGGGCATGCGCAAGTTCTTTCTGAGTTTACCCCGGAGCACGCGCTGGTGGCATCCAGTCGCGGGTGGCGTGACCGTGGGCCTGATGGGATGGCTGGTGCCTCAGGTGCTGGGCGTCGGTTACACCTACGTGGGCTCCGCTCTGAATGGATCGATGGCGCTCAAGCTGATGCTGCTGCTGGTGGCGCTCAAACTCGTCGGCGTCACGGTCAGCTACGCCTCCGGCAACGCCGGCGGCATCTTCGGCCCCAGCCTCTTTCTTGGCGCCATGCTGGGAGGGGCGATCGGCGCCGTGGCCCATCACCTGCTGCCGGGATACACCGCAACCCCCGGCGCTTATGCGCTGGTGGGCATGGGAGCGGTTTTTGCGGGCATCGTGCGCGTTCCCATGACATCGGTGCTGATGATCTTTGAAATGACGCGGGATTACGCCGTTATTGTGCCCTTGATGATCGCCAACATGACCAGCCTGTTCATCTCCAGGCGCTTTCAGAAGCAGCCCATCTACGAGGCATTGGCTTTTCAGGATGGCATTCATCTGCCCAGCCCCGCCACGCTTCATCAAACCAGCCAGCGCACGGTGGCCCAGGTCATGCGCAGATCTCCTGAGGTTCTCTCGGCGCGGATGCGCGTCAAGGATGCGATCGAACAAACTCGCTCCGCGCAACCGCGCATCTGGCCGGTAACGGACAGGCAGTACTTTCTGGGCATGCTGACCGTCGAGACGCTGGAGCGCGCCTCTGCCGACGGCAGAAAAGACCAGACCCTGACCAACCTGGTGGACACAACTCACGTTCCACATGTGCACATGGATCATGCCCTGCACCTGGCCCTCGAACGCATGAGCGCGTACCATCTGGATGTCTTGCCCGTGGTTCACCGGGCGGATATTCACAAGCTGGAAGGCATTGTCAGGCTCTGCGATGTGCTGGATTCGTACGGCGTCAACACCATGGACTCCGCACAGTTGTGAGGCCGGCGGAATTCCGGGGAGCCAGACGGGGTGCGGCTTTCGGCTTCGGTGGTGGCTTGATTCCGTTCGCCGCGGCTGTTTCCAATCGCGGCAGCACCGGGTTAGAATTTGCTTGAAGCCATGCGCATCCGCAAAGACATTCCGGTCAAAAGAACGCCCAGGCTAAGACGCTTTCGTCGCGGCCGGCGCGACCGTGGACGGCTTCCCTCCCGCTGAGCCATCTATTCAGTTGAAGATCGTTTAGGATTGCAGCGTAAGGCGCGCGCAATTCGGCGGAATCTCCCCACAGCGGAGCTTCCGACAGTGGAATTCAGAGCCCATCCGCCGCTGCGCGGATAGAAAGGCGTTCCCAGGATGAACAGCTTCGACAGCAAGGATACGCTCCACTCCGGCAACCGCGCTTATACCATCTATAGCCTGCCGGCGCTCGCCTCGCGCGGATTCAACCTGAGCCGCCTGCCCTTCAGCCTGAAGATTCTGCTGGAGAACCTGCTGCGCCGCGAGGACGGTGTGAATGTGACCGCCGCGGAGATCGAGTTTCTGGCTAACTGGGACGCCAAGGCTGAGCCCAGCCGCGAGATCGCCTACATGCCCGCGCGCGTGCTGATGCAGGACTTTACCGGCGTGCCCGCTGTGGTCGACCTGGCCGCCATGCGCGACGCTATCAAGGCCCTGGGCGGCGACCCGGAGCGGGTGAATCCGCTCATCGCCGCCGAACTGGTCATCGACCATTCCGCCCAGGTGGACGAGTTCGGCACGCCGGGGGCATTTGACGCCAACACGCTGCTCGAATTCCAGCGCAACCGCGAGCGCTATGCCTTCTTGAAGTGGGGGCAGACGGCCTTTCGGAACTTCTCCGCCGTTCCGCCGGGGATGGGAATCTGCCACCAGGTTAATCTGGAATACCTGGCGCGGGTAGTCTTCACCACGGAGATAGACGGCGAGCTTCTGGCATATCCGGATACGCTGCTGGGCACCGACTCGCACACCACCATGATCAACGGGCTGGGTGTGCTGGGCTGGGGCGTGGGCGGCATCGAGGCCGAGGCGGCCATGCTCGGCCAGGCCGTTTCGATGCTGGTGCCGCAGGTGGTGGGCTTCAAACTGACCGGCAAGCTGCGCGAGGGCGCGACAGCTACCGATCTGGTGCTGACCGTGACCCAGGCGCTGCGCAAGCTGGGCGTGGTGGGAAAGTTTGTGGAGTTCTACGGCCCCGGTGTTGCCGCGCTGCCGCTGGCCGACCGGGCGACGATCAGCAATATGGCTCCCGAGTACGGAGCTACCTGCGGCATCTTCCCGGTGGATGCCGAGACGCTGCGCTATCTGCGCCTGACCGGCCGCGGCGAGGAGCAGGTTACCCTGGTCGAGGACTACTACAAGGCTCAGGGTCTTTTCCACACCGCCGGCACGCCGGAGGCCGAGTACACCGAGACGCTGGAGCTGGACCTGGCCGCGGTCGAGCCCAGCGTGGCCGGCCCCAGGCGTCCCCAGGATCGAGTGCCGCTCAAGGATGCGGCTGCCAGCTTTGCGCGGCAACTGCCCAGCCTGCTTGCGCCCACGGCCAAACCTCTGGGGTCGCGCACTGCAGCTGCCTGGAAGCGCGGAGCTGTGATCGACGCGGCTCTTGCCGAAGACGCATCGGCTCATCTGGCCACCACCATCAAGGCCCGCTTCGGCGTCGATCCGGACCGGTATCTCGATCATGGCTCGGTGGTGATTGCGGCCATTACCAGCTGCACCAATACCTCGAACCCCTCGGTGATGATGGCCGCTGGAATCCTGGCGAAAAAGGCAGTCGAGAAGGGGCTGACCGTGCCGCCGTGGGTGAAGACCTCGCTGGCGCCCGGCTCGCGGGTGGTCACCGATTACTACGCCAAGGCCGGCCTGCTGCCGTATCTGGAGAAGCTGCGCTTCAACGTGGTGGGCTACGGCTGCACCACCTGCATCGGCAACTCCGGCCCGCTGCCCGCCGACGTTTCGAGGAGTATAGAGGAGCATGGGCTGGTTGCGGTCAGCGTGCTGAGCGGCAACCGCAACTTCGAGGGCCGCGTGAACGTGGACGTCCGCGCCAACTACCTTATGAGCCCGCCGCTGGTGGTGGCCTATGCGCTGGCCGGCAGGATTGGCCACAACTTCGAGTCCGATCCGCTGGGAACGGACCAGGCGGGCCAGCCCGTTTATCTCAAGGACATTTGGCCCTCTCAAGCCGAGGTTGCCGAGGCCATTGAGAAGGGATTGTCCAGCGAGAGCTTCCGCCGCGAATACGCGACGGTGAGCCTTGGCGACGCCAACTGGCAGGGCCTGCGCTTTCCCACCGGCGAGGTCTACCAGTGGGAGCCGGATTCGACCTATATCCGCAAAGCGCCCTACTTCGACGGCATCACTCTGACGCCCGCGCCGGTCGCGGATATCCTTGGCGCGCGCGTGCTGGCGGTTCTGGGCGACTCGGTCACCACCGACCACATCTCGCCGGCCGGCTCCATCAAGGCCAATGGTCCAGCGGGTAAGTATCTGGCGGAGCGCGGCGTAAAGCCAGCTGACTTCAACAGCTACGGCTCGCGGCGCGGCAATCACGAAGTCATGGTCCGCGGAACCTTCGCCAATGTGCGCCTGCGCAACAAGCTCGCGCCGGGAACCGAGGGCGGAGTAACGCGCCTGCTGCCCGAGGGCGAGCAGATGCCGATCTTTGACGCCAGCGTGAAGTATGCCGGGCGCGGAGTTCCACTGATCATTCTGGCCGGCAAGGAGTGCGGCTCCGGCTCCTCGCGCGACTGGGCGGCCAAGGGACCCAGGCTGCTGGGCGTGCGCGCGGTCGTCGCCGAAAGCTTCGAGCGCATTCACCGGTCGAACCTGGTTGGGATGGGCATCCTGCCCTTGCAGTTTGCCGACGGCCAGAACGCCGCCTCGCTCGGCCTCAATGGCGAGGAGGTCTACGACTTCCCTGGGCTGACGGCGCTGCTGGCCTCCAGGCTCGCGGGCAACCGGACCCTGGACGTGACTGCCATCGCCGCCGATGGCACAGTGAAGCAGTTCACTGCCAGGGTCCGCATCGATACGCCGCGCGAGATCGAGTACTTCGAGCACGGCGGCATCTTGCAGTATGTACTGCGTCAGCTGGCAGTAAAGTAGCGGCCGCGAAATGCGGCTTACGGTGTCCGGCCGCCTCGGAAGAAGCGGCCGGATAATGCAAACCAAGCTACGATTCCCCTATGCAGATCGTTGTCAACATTCCCGACGAGGTTGTCTTGCAGGTGAAACCGCGCGGTTTGGGGCTGGAAGCGTATGTGCAGGGGCTGGTGGTTTCAGATACCGCTGTTCCCCGGCCTCGCCTTGTTCGCTTGGGTCCTGGTCCTTTCTCGCCTCAAGCCGATGTTCGCGGCAATAATCGAAATGACGGAAACCGTCGTAGGCGCCTGCCCGGTTGTTGAGTCAACACGCCCAACGGCCACATGAATCAATCCCTTCCAGCGCCTCCTGCTACCCTGAAACTACGTCTATGTCCGTCCTTCCCCCCAGCTCGGCGTTCTCGCGCGTGACGGCGCTGGCCGCGCAGCGCACGGTTCACTCCGCCTTTGCCTGGCTGCATGGCAATGCCGGCAAGATCATGGATTGGCAGTCGCGCCTGGTGGGGATTCCCGCGCCGCCTTTCGGCGAAGAGGCCCGCTCCCAGTGGCTGGCAGTTCGCTTTGCCGAGGCCGGTCTTGGCCGGGTGCATACGGATGCCGCCGGCAACGTCTTCGGATTGCTGCCGGCCGCCAACCTGCCGCCCGAGAGCACCGGGCCGGTGGTCGTGCTCTCAGCTCACCTCGATACTGTGTTTCCCGCCGGAACGCCTTTGAACCCGGCTGTGGATGGCGACCGCCTGCAAGCTCCGGGCGCCAGCGACAATGGCGCCGGAGTGGCTGGGATGCTGGCCATCGCCCACGCGTTGATTGAGGCCGGGGTCGAGCCTCCCGCGCCGCTCGTCTTTCTCGGCAATGTGGGCGAAGAGGGCGAAGGAGACCTGCGCGGCGTGCGCCACTTCTATAGCCAAGACGGGCTGGCGGGCCGCGTCGCAGCCCACATTGTCCTGGACGGCCCCGGCGCGGATTCGGCCGTCACCCAGGCCCTGGGCAGCCGCCGGTTCCGGGTCGCCATAACCGGTCCCGGCGGCCACAGCTTTACCGACGCCGGCACACCCAATCCCATCGCCGCGCTCGCCTTCGCCCTGGTCGCGCTGGCAGAGACCCCGTTGCCGGAAGAGCCCCGCACCACCCTCAATCTGGGCACCATCCAGGGTGGCACCAGCGTGAACTCCATCCCGGAAAGCGCCCAAGCTTCGATCGACTTCCGCTCCACCAGCCCCGACGAGCTGCTGCGGCTTGAGGTCGCGCTGCATCGCGCCGTGGAAGATGCCGTCGGACACGGGAATGCTTCGGCAAAGGCGGGCAGCCGGGGAGCGCTGTCCTTTACCATCGGGAAGATCGGCGACCGCCCTGCCGCCACGCTGCCCGGCGATTCCCCGCTGCTCGAGGCGCTGCGCGCCGTGGACCGCCATCTGGGCCTGAAAACCGACCTTCGCCTGGGCTCGACCGATGCCAACATTCCGCTCTCCCTTGGCATTCCGGCTTTGTCCATGGGGGCGGGCGGCGAAGGCGGCGGCGCCCATACTCATGTCGAGTGGTACTGCGCCAAGGATCGCGAAGCGGGCCTCAGGCGGGTGCTGCTGTTGACTCTGGCCATGATGGAGTGGGCCGCGGAACACTAAGCCAGCTATCAGTTGTCAGTTGCCCGGGCTGGGCGCTCCGCCGCCCGTGCCGCGACTCTTTGCGGGCGCACGCGTCTATACCAATGGAACGGTGCATTTTGATCGCCGCATCCTTCAACCGCATGGTTCCTGGACGGCTTCTAGGCACCGGTTTGGAAACACTCCCAGCCAGACGGGTTTGCCCGCCACTGGCTATACTGGAAGTTGGAGCAATCAACAATCCAGCCGCGGGGCTGGTCACCTTACGAGGTCATCGAACCCATGAAATCGCTCTTTGAACGGCTGCGCTCGCGCCGTCTCGCTTCAGCATTTGTCGTGCTTGCCACCCTCTCGGCCGCCATTGTGGCCGGTTCCTTCACCGCTCACGGCGTCCGCGGGCAGGAGAAGCAGATCGACAGCGCCGACGCCACTCCCCTCAAGGTCGTCAATTCCACCGTCCCGCCCAACGAGTTTGTCAAGATCGCCCGGCAGGTGGGGCCGGCGGTGGTGAATATCAACACCCAGACCCTGCCCAAGCAATCGGAGAACCGGGGCCGGCGCAATCCCCACACCCGCGTCCAGCCCATTCCGCAGAATCCCGGCGACGACGAGGACAACGGCCAGGAGCAGGGCCAGGGCAACTTCCAGGACTTCTTCAACCGCTTCTTCGGCGGGCAGATGCCCGACATGGGCGGCGACGACAGCCAGGTGCGCCAGTCGCTCGGATCGGGCTTCATCGTCGATCCCAAAGGCTACATCATCACCAACTATCACGTGATCGAGAAGGCCGACAAGATTTACGTCAAGCTCTCCACCGATCCCGACAACCAGGACGAGGGCCGTCCGGCGCGCGTCATCGGCACCGACAAGGCCACCGATCTGGCGGTGATCAAGATTGACACCAGCAGTCCATTGCCGACCGTCAAACTGGGCAACTCCGACAACGTCCAGGTGGGCGATTCGGTGGAGGCCATCGGCAGCCCCTTCGCGTTCTCGCAGACGGTCACCGCCGGCATCATCTCCGCCAAGAACCGCACCATCGACCACGGGGCGGCCGGCCAGTTCCAGCACTTCATCCAGACCGACGCGGCCATCAACCCGGGCAACTCCGGCGGGCCTCTGCTGAACATGAACGGCGAAGTGATCGGCGTCAACACGGCCATTGTTACCGAGTCGGGCGGCTACCAGGGACTCGGCTTCGCTTTGCCGTCTGACACCGTAGTCGAGGTTTACAACGACCTTATCAGCCCCAGCCACAAGGTCACGCGCGGCTCCATCGGCATCGAGTTCAGCGAAAAGCTTGCGGGAGCCGTCAATCGCGTTTACGGCTTCAAGAATGGCGTGCTGGTCCAGAATGTCAGAGCGGGCGGCCCCGCGGACAAGGCCGGCATCAAGGTGGGCGACATCATCACAGCCATCGATGGCCGGCCCATCAAGGACGGCGACGACCTGGTGAATGAGATCGCCAGCCGGAGGCCGGGCTCGACCATCCGCCTGGGCTACGTGAGAGACGGCAAGCAGGCCGACACCACGGTTACCATCGGCGACCGCGATAAGGTCTTTGCCGAGCTGGGCGGTTCGCAATCCGAGAACAATCCCGAAGAGAAGGGCGACCCCGGCGAAGCCAAGCTGGGCATCGTGGTCCGCGATATCTCCGCTGCCACCGCCGCCAAGGTGCACACGCAGGGCGTGGTCGTGCAGTCGGTTCGCGCCGGCTCCTTCGCCGACCTGCAGGGACTTGAGCCCGGCCTGGTCATTGTTCGCATCAACAAGCAACCCACCGCGACGAAGGATCAGTTCGATGCCGTGGTGAGCAAACTGAAGACCGGCGACGACGTGGTCTTTGAGGTCATCGATCCGCGCCGCCCGGACAATGGACTCAACTACCTGGGCGGTACGCTCGAGTAGCCCTAGCGAGACGCCGGCCGCGGATTTCCCAAGGCCGGCGCTCTTTCCCTCAAGTGGACAAATTCCCGATTCTCTATGGGATTTTTCTTGTCTCCATCCGAGGCATTCCGCTAAACTGCAACGTAAATCGTCCGGCAATTTCTTTGTGAGGTGTGAAGCGCCGTGTTCCTTTTCCGGGCAAGCTTGGCATTCGTGTTCTCTGCCGCGCTGATCGCGTCACCCGCCTCGGCAACGCCCGTCCCGACGACTTCCGCAACCAGCCAAACGCACAAGCTCCACCACAAAGCGGTCAAGTCGCACCGGGTGCGCGGCCAGCAGGCCATTGAACCGGCGCGCGTAATGGAGATTCAGCAGGCGCTCATCCGCGAACATTATCTGACCGGTGAAGCCAACGGCAAGTGGGACGCCACCACCGAAGCGGCCATGCAGAAGTACCAGGCCGACCAGGGCTGGCAGACCAAGCTGATGCCCGATTCCCGCGCCCTCAAGAAGCTGGGCCTCGGTCCCGACTACTCCAACGCCATCAACGCCAAAGACTCCTCCTTCGGCGAACCGCCTCCCGCCAGCAGCATTCCTCCCGTGCAGGCAGCCGGCTTTGCCGATGCCGCGGGCGTCAACCACTGACCGATTCTGTTGGACTGCGCCGCCGGAGCCGGACCGAGCGCTGCGTTCTCCCGGTTGTTTCATTCCATGCAGGAATGGCCGCCCACGGCGGCCATTCTTGCGCAGGGAGGGCTCCACTGCCGCTCAGAAATGGAACGCCGGCATTCCCTTTATCAGAAATTCGTACCGCGGCCGCAGCGCATCCGGGCCGGAGGTAATGGCGCTGTCCAGATGGATCAGTTCATCGTCCTTGGCGCACCTGGGCCACTCCGGCAGCCCCGCTCCGTTGGGATCGCCGCTGCGGGCGAAGTTGGTCCAGTAGCTCATCATCTGCTCGCTCAGCGTGCGGTCCTCGGGCCGCCAGACAGCGCCGGGCCGGGTGTCCAGAGTTCCGAAGACGTATTCGATGTCGTCGGAGTGGAATGCAAAGGAGCCGGGATGGAACTTGCTGGGCGGCGCGGCCAGCTCCAGATGGTAGCGGTAGACCGGCGACCCGCCCGTCTGCTTATGGGCCTCGATCCATTTCCAGGTTGAAAAGGCGATGAAGGCGTCGCCGCCGTAGTCGGCCGCCGAACGCGCCGCCTGCGCGTCGGTCTCACCCGGATACAGCTTGAGGAACTCCTCGGCGCGTTCCTTGAAGAGTCCGGCGGCCATCGCCTTCCACTTCTCCGCCGTCATGCCGTTGGCCAGGAAAGTGCCTTCGTCGCGATTCCATCCGGCCAGCAAGGGCACGTGCGCCTGCCTTCCGGCGGCGTAAGTAGCCGCCACCGGCTCGACGAGCAGCCGGCCGTCGATCACCGGAGGAAAACCGGCTTGCCCCTTCTTTTTCACTCCTTCCAGGATCTTGGCGGCGGGCAGAGCGCGCAGCTCCTGGAGCGACGCGACGCCCAGCGAGGCCACCCAATCGGCGTCTTTCTTTTCGCGAGCTTCGAGGGCGTCGGTCGGCATCACATCGCTGAAAGCAGCGCCGCTCTCGCCAATGACTTTGTGAAAGAGCCCCTGGGCAGCGGGCGAAGCCATCAGCGTGCTCACTGCAAAGGAGCCCGCGCTCTCTCCGAAGATCGTCACGTTCCCCGGATCGCCGCCGAATTTCCCAATGTTGGTCTTGACCCACTGGAGCGCGGCCACCATGTCCAGCAGGCCGTAGTTGCCCGCCGCGCCGTTGGCCTCCTTGGCCAGATCCGCCGTAGCTAAGAATCCGAAGACCCCCAGCCGGTAGTTGATGGTGACCAGCACCACGCCCTTGGTGGGCAGAAAGTCGCCGTTATGCCGCGGCTCCGAGCTGGCGCCGCCCGCATAGCCGCCGCCGTGAATCCAGAACATGACCGGCAGCTTGCTTTTGGCGTTGGCGCCGGCAGGCGCGTAGACGTTTAGAAAAAGGCAGTCCTCGCTGGGCCCGGCATCCTGGAAGACCATGTCGTCGAAGACGTGGTTCTGTGCGCAGTGCGCGCCGAAGCCGGTCGCGTCGCGCTCGCCCTTCCACTTGGCCGGCGGCTGGGGCGCCTTCCAGCGCAGATCGCCCACCGGAGGCGCCGCGTAGGGCAACCCCAGAAACGCCTTCACCTTGCCGTCATTGATCGTTTTTCCGTGAACCTTGCCCTGTTGGGTCTTCACCGTCAGCGAGTCGGCATATGCCATTGTGGAAAGCCCCACCGCGAATGAAGCAACCGCCAGCGCACACGTCACCTTCAATCCCAATTGCATCGAAAAGCCCTCCCTGGGACATCTTAATCAAGACGAATCGGGGAAGGCGCGAGTTTGATGAAATGCCAACGCAAGAATCCATCGCCGATTACGGAGTCTCCGGCGCGAGCAGGTCGGCCATCGTCTCGCGCCGGCGGATCACCCGCGCCTCCGCCCCCTCGACCAGCACCTCGGCAGGACGAAAACGGGTATTGTAGTTCGAGCTTTGCGCCATGCCGTAGGCTCCGGCGTCGAGCAGAGCGATCAGGTCTCCCGGTTCGACCGGAGCGAGCTTGCGGTCGTGGGCGAAGAAGTCGCCCGACTCGCAGATTGGTCCCGCCACGTCCACCGCCCGCGGCTTCCCTTCGCGAGGCCGCACCGGCACAATCTCGTGATAAGCCTGGTAGAGCGCCGGGCGGATCAGGTCGTTCATAGCCGCGTCGGTAATCACGAAGGTCTTTCCGCCGTTGCGCTTCACATAGAGCACGCGCGCCAGCAGCGCTCCGGCCTGGGCCGCGATGAACCGCCCCGGCTCCAGGAGCAGCCGCCCCTCGAAGCCGGTCAGAGCCCGGTTGATGGCCTCAGCGTACTCCCGCACCCTGGCCGCCGCGTCAAAGACGCCGCCGTGGTAGTCAATACCGAGGCCTCCGCCGGCATCGACGGCCCGGAGCGCAATGCCCTCGCGCCGCAGTTGCCCGAGCAGCCGGTTCACCCGTTCCAAGGCCGCGCCGAACGGCTCCGCCGAGCGAATCTGCGATCCGATATGGACGCTCACGCCGTAGGCTTCAAGCCATGGGTTGCCGGCCGCGCGCTTGTAGATCCTCTTTGCCTGGCGGATACCGATGCCGAACTTGTGCTCGCGCAGACCGGTGGAGATGTAGGGATGGGTCTCGGCGGAGACGTCCGGGTTCACGCGCAAACCAAAGCGCGCTTTTTTCTTCAGTTTGGCCGCGCGCTCAGCCAGCAGATCGAGTTCCGCCTCGCTCTCCACGTTGATTGCAAGGATTCCCGCGTTGAGCGCCAGATCGATCTCCGCAACGGTTTTGCCCACGCCGGAGAAGACCACCCGATCCATCGCCTCAGGCGCGACGGCCCGCACCCGCTCCAGCTCGCCGCCGGAGACGATATCGAAGCCCGCTCCGCGCGCCGCGAGCAGCTTGAGAATGGCCAGCGCGGAGTTTACCTTGACCGAGTAGCAGACCAGGTGATCCCGGTCCGCGAAGGCCTGCTGAAAAAGCTTGAGCCGTTCGACGATCTGGTCGGCGGAGTAGACGTAAAGCGGCGTGCCAAAGCGCTGGGCGAGGTCATCGAGCGAAACCTTGCCGCAATGCAGGGCGCTGCCTGGCCGGGGGTAGCGAAAGGGCCGGGGCGAAATGGGAAGAGATGGGGTCGCGTATACGGTCAAAGCGGGCTTCCAGAACGAGAATGTCTCTCCTGAGCCTACAGCATTTCCCGGCGCGATTCATCGTTCGCGGCCGGAAGAGCAGATTCCCGGCGGTTGTTTGGAGCCATTTCACCGCTTCTGCAATCCGGGCTTGGGGCTATCCCGCCTTAGCGTGCATTTCTCACGGCCAGATCGACGCTCTGCAGCGCCGACCTCCTGGTCGGCTGTTCTGGCGGCGCCCTCGCCGTCAGAGCAAAGCCTCGTTCCTTTGTGCCGTTTGCACACACCGTGACGGAGCAAGCGGTGTCCGACGTGGGTCGGGAGACCCACGCTACAGCCGGCCAGGAGGCCGGCGCTACAAATTCGTTGACGCGCCTTGTGAGAAATGCGGGCTAGCCGTTCGCCGCGGCGAACCGCGGCGACACGCGGCGCGAGTGGCGCGCCCAGGCTGAATCCGCGCCAAGAGAAGTCCGGCCTGAGAGCGAACTCTCAGGCCGGATGGATGGCTCGATCGGTTGGCATCCAGCCGCGGTCACTGCTGCGGAGCCGGCGGCGCAGTCTGCGGGGCGGGAGCAGGAGCCGGCGGAGCGGAAGCCGGTGGAGGAGCGGCCGTGTGCTGCGCGGGAGCTTCGGACTTTTTCTTCTTCTTGGCTGTCAGGCGCGTCTTTTCGCCAGTGGTCGTGGCCTTCTTCTTCTTTTGTGCGGCCGTATCGCCAGACAGTCCCAGCGGAGCAGCCTGGGTCTGCCGGTCGGCAACCTCGGCGGCGTCCGGCGCAGCTGGAGCCAGTTTGTCCACCTTCGGTCCTGTGGCCTTGGGCTGCTTGGGCAGTTTGGCGCGATCGCTGAAGCGCGTCTTCCTCTCCGGTTTGGCGTTTGTTTCCAGCGGATTCACCGGCTCCGTCGCGGTATTCGCCGCTTGCTCTACTGCCCCGGCGTTCTCGGTTGTGGTCGCGGGCGCAGTGGGAAGCGTCTTGGTAGGCGCCTGGCCGTAACGGATCTTTTCCTTCTTGCCGGGCTTTTGGGAGGTCAAGCCGGCGTTCTTCTTGCCTTTTTCTGCCGGAGGCGTCGCGGGAGGCGGTTCAGCAGCGGCTTGCGCCGTCTTCTGCCGGAAGGTACGCGTCGACTCGCGGAAGCGGGTGCGCTCGACTTTCTTCTTTTTCTTGCGCGCCGGTGGCGTATAGGCGCTGTAGACCGGCTTGATCTGCTTGGGGCTGGCTCCGGTATCCGTGTATCCCGGCTTGATGTCGACGTAGGCCTCCTCGCGCATCTGGGTCAGATAGTCGCGCATGGCCGGCTCCATCCGGCTCTGGTAAAAAGCCTCTTCCACCTGCTCCTCGACGTCTTTGAACGGCGGCACGCCACCGGGGACGTGTTCCACCACCTTCATGATGACGAAGCCCTGCTTGGTGCGAATGGGTTCCGTGACCTGGCCGGTCTTGAGGGCAAAGGTCTGATCCTCGAAGACCTTATTCAGCTCGCCCCGCTTGTACGTGCCCAGATCGCCGCCCTCTGAAGCCGTGGGGCCGTCGCTGAAGTTCTTGGCCAGCAGGCTGAAATCGCCACCCGCATGCAGCCGGGCCTCGATGTCGTCGGCCGTGGCCTTGGCGGCGGCCACCTTGGCCGCATCGTCGGGTTGCTCGACACCGGGAATAGCGGCCGTGGGCGCGCCGGTCGAAATCAGAATCTCGCTCAGATGCACGCTCTCCGGCTGCGCGTACTCCTGCTTGTGCGCCTCATAGTAGCGCTGCACCTCGCCGGGCGTGAACTGAACCTTGCGGCCCACCTGGTCGCGCATCACCAGCTGGGTAATGATGTTGTTGCGGATGTTGGCCTTGAAGTCCTCGAAGGAGACGCCCTGTTCCTTGGCTGCCTTTTCCAGGTCTTCAATGGTTTCAAGATTGTATTGCTTGCGAATCTCGTTCAGACGCTGGACGAGCTCGGTTTCGCCGGTGATGCCGAGTTCCTTGCCCTTCGAGAGCCAGAGTTGCTGGTCGATGAGGTTGCGCAGCAGGTCCCTGTGGGCTTCGGAGAGCTCCTGCATCGAGGCGCCGTGCTGGCGTCCCTCGGCATCCAGTTCCTTCATGGCGCGATCATAGTCAGAGCGCGTGATGATCTGGTCGTTCACGCGCGCCACAATCTCCTCGACCGTGGTGCCGCCATAAGGGCTCTCAGGCGCGGCCGGATGCGTCTGCGCCAACGTGGAACTTGCAAGCAGCAGCGTGCCGAACACGAAAGCCGCGGGAGTACGAAGGATTCTCAGAGTCATAGGTAAGGACACGCCAGGCGGCAAACATTCTCCACCTGAGGCATAGACGCTATTGTAAATGCCTGGGAAGCGGAGCGGACAGAGGCAGCGCGATTCCCGAAGCGAATCGTGGAGAATTCGCCGGGGCATCCACGGCTCAGTTCAGTTTCAAACTCCGGGGCCGGAGCAGGTCGAGAAGATTGAAGCTGGCCGGTTGACCGGCGGCCGGGCGGGGCATGCAGTGCAGTTTCGACTGCACCGGGGCCGCATAGGAGCGGGTGACGTGCAACCGGTCCATGATCACGTAGCGGGTGCGCAGGCCGTTGACGGCCGCAGGGAGCTGGGATGGAAGCTGCTTGCGGTCCACATAGATCACCAGCGCCGCTTCTTTCGGATTGTCCAGGCTTTGGCCTACGCCGACGGCGAAAAAGGCGGGATTCTGCTGCATCAGATTGTGCGCGACCTGCTGCTTGACGGCCACCGCCGGGCCGAGGATCGCGGCCGGCAGGGCGAGTGCGGAACCGGAGCGGGCTTCAAAAGGAGTCTGCGGCGCGGAACCGAAGGCTACGGCGTGGGCGCTGGTGGGAATCACAAGAGTGCGCACGCCGTCCACCGTCACCGGCGCGTTTGCGGCCATGTTCTCATCCACGTAGATGAGCACCGCGCCCTCGCCCGGATGATCGCTGCTCTTGCCGGCTGCCACACCCAGAACGCCCGTGGCCGGGTTAACCAGCGCGCGAGCGTCCGCCAGGCCCTGTTGGGAGCGAGCGATCTCCGCATCGCTGAGTACGCGCGCCTGCGCCGCGGCCACCGTGCTGTCACCGTAGTTGAGGCAACTGACGGGGTGGTCGGCCGCGCCCACGAAGGTATAATTCGTTCCGCCTCCGGCCTGCGCGGCAAGTTCGGTGAGCACGTCGGTCGCGGGGCTGGCCACGGCCTGGCTGACGCCGGCCAAATCCGTCCCGCCGGAAAAGTAGAGGCCCACCGGCTCTGCATTGGCGGCATCCACCACCAGCGCACCGGAGTCGCCCGCATCGCTGAACTGGTTGCCGCTGATGGCTAGCTGGTTGGTAAAGGTCTTGGTCAGGTAGGGCTTGGTCTCGGCGCAATCCAGGTAGTAATCGACGCTCACGTCCAGGTCGAGCGCCGAGATGGAGCCGCATGTCAATCCCGTCGTCCGCCCGCTCTTGGCCACCACCAGATCGAGCGCCGCCGCCTCGCCCTTGCCGCTGGCGGAGGAGATGCCGGGCGGCGCTGCTGCCAGAGTGCCGTCGGCCTGTTTGGCGCCCAGCTCGAGAATGCTGCCGGTGGGACTCACCGCGCCGGAACCGACCTGCGCTATGGCCGCGTCGGCATTGGTCGCGCTGGAGCTGAGCGGAAGCCAGCCGGTGAGCGAGCCCACCGGCGTAGTCCCCCCGCCCTCGCCGTTGGGCGTGCAGTTGTTGTCGATGAGTCCCGGCTGGATGATGGCGTCGCCGAGGCCGGCATGGTCGCTGCGCGCCAGCACATGGTTGCTGCTCAGCAGGTACTGGCGATTGCTGCTGTCCTCAATGAGCGATCCCAGCGTCCCGCCGCAGCAGTCCACAATCTGGTTGCCCTCGGTGTCGTAATCGTTGTTGTTGCCGCCCGAGCTGCCCAGCAGGACCGGCGCGGACGATTGCGCCTGGTGCGTCGCCGGGTTGCTCGAGACGCCCGCGGTGTTCAGCAGCACCTCGGCGGCGACCCTGGACGGCGAGCTTCCGACCGTGGCCACAACCCAGGTTGCGCCGGTGGCCGGAATCGAGCCCGGCGCCGTGTAGGTGACCGTGCAGGAGGTGAAGGTCCCGGTACTGCGCAAGCAGTTCGTCGTGCCCAGCGAACCCTGCCCGCCGGTCGAGCCGCTGGCGGAGTCTGCGAGCGCGTACGTGATGCCGGCGTAACCGCCCGCCAGGGCCAGGTAGCCGGTGATGGTCACCTGCCCGTTCGCTCCCAGAGCCGCATTCTCCGGCGCAAGCGGCTGGAGGAATCCCGGCGTCACGGTCAGCAGTGCGGAAGCCGTGGTGTTGGCGTTGATGGTCGCGGTCACCAAAACCTTGACGTGGTCGGAGGTCAAATACGGGGGCGGAGTGTACTGGCCGGCGGAGGTAATGCTGCCCGGCCCGCTATTGGCGTCGCCGCCGGAGACCGACCAGGTGACCTTGGCCGCGCCTCCGCCGGTGAGTGTCGCGGTAAACTGCTCGACAGCCGCGCCCTGCGCGTTGCTTGCATTGCAGCCGGTGCAGTTGGTATCGACGGATCCCGCGCCGGGGGAGATCGAAAAGGTCGAAGTCGAGGGGTCGGCAGTCACGCGACCCTCGGAGCATCCGGCTGCCAACAACAGCGCGGGAGCCAGAAGCACCGACAGTTTCCTCAGATTGGGGCTGTGGATAGTCACTGCTCTAGTATAAGGCCGGTCGCTCCACGCCCGCCTTCGGTGGAGCAAGCGGCCCGCTACCGGGCCTGCCTTCCTTCATTGCCAGCTTCGCGGCTCGAGGTTCCACGCGCAGAGTCGAAGTCCGTGGTCTCCCACCCTTGTATCTTCCGACACAGTACTGCGGAAGAATGGGACACCCTCACTTCGCAAGCTCGAAAAGGGTCGGGCACCCAGCTCTCTCAGAATCTTGCCGTGGATCGCAACTTGTCACCGCGGGCAGGGTTCACGGCTATATATTGCCAACTTTGCCTGGGGTTAACATGCATCGCATCGGAACACGAAGGTTTCTGCATATGTCTGCCGTCCTTCTCTGCTCGCCCGTATTGCTACTGTTCTTCGGTTGTGGAGGCGACTCTGGCGCTGGCTCCGGCTCTGGAGCATCCCCTTCGGGACCTGTTCCGACGATTCAGTTTACCGCTTCGCCGAGCACCATCAACGCGGGTTCGTCAACGCAACTTACGTGGGTCGTGACAAATGGGGCTTCTGTCTCCATCAGCGGTATCTCTGGGGTTCTGATCTCTCCTCTGACAGTGACTCCCGCTGCAACGACTACCTACACGCTGACCGCTACCGACAGCTATGGCTCGAGCAGCGCTTCCGTCACCGTCACCGTAACTCCGGTTCAGGTCACGACCTATTCACTAACAGTCGATGGGGGCTTCGGCTCGGGGACGTATTCCGCGAACTCGACGGTAGATATCTTCGCGAATCCCGCCAATGCGACTTCCAGTTTCAACATGTGGACAGGAGACACGTTGTACCTGGAAGACAGTAACGCGTGGCACACCAGAGTGACGGCTCCAGGAGGAGCCAACATCACTATCACGTCAAATTACTTCTTAGGCGTTCTTGCCCTGCAAGCCACAGTGGCTCAAGTTCCCGGGACGGACACCGGAACCTCAGCGAACAGGGTAACGACTCCAGACTCGCCTGGCGCTTTAATCAACATCGGTTATCAGATTCCCTCGTCCCACCCGCGCGGCATCATATTTGAGTTTCACGGGACCTTCGGCAGCTATGGAAACTGGTTCAGTCAAGTCGATAAAGCCATCTTCAATAGTGCGGCACTTCAAGCGGGGTTCGGTATTGTGGCGGTGAATAGCGCAGCCCCTGGCTACTGGGACTACAAAACGACGTATCCGAAGAATCTTGATTTTCAAAATGTGCAAGCAACCATCAAATATCTTGAACAGCTCGGGGTCATGTCCTCAGCCGACAAGTTGTACGGAATCGGCGATTCAGACGGCGGATACTTCGAGTCCGCGGTTGCGCGGGTTCTTGGGTTTTCTGCAAGCGCGCTCAACATCGCGGGCGGCCTCGCACCATATTTCGATCCAAGTGTGAACGTCCCCACGGCGAACGGCGTGAGTCACATGCTGATGCCGAGCATCTGGGCGCTCGCACAACAGGACGGAACCTCGGGAGTCAGTATGGGCGGAATCTATCCAGAGGTAATCGGTATCGGGCCGTCCGGGATCGAGCAAGGTCATTGCAACGCAGTCGAATTGCTGTCCTTGGCAAGTCCTGTTCCCACATGCAATTCGAGCATCGTTCCCAACCCTTTCCTAGACAGCATCGCCGACCTGAACTTCTACATGAATCCCCCATCTCCCGCCTATCCGGCGCGTTTCGCCCTCATACCCGGACTGAGTACATCCACCGCGCAAGCGATATTCACCTGGATGCAATCTCAGGGCTGCATCGATGCGAATGGCAATATTCTCTCTAACCCATACCAGTCTGTCGATTGGAATGCCCCCACGGTCAATTTCAAATGTAGCCAGACACCACTTGAACAGCAGTTTGGCGGGGAGCCATACAACCTTACATCCGATCAGGCCGGCGACTTGATGGACCAGTTTCTCATCGCGTTCGCGGAACATAAGTTCATGTCGGAATTCACCGACAAGATACTGGCCTTTTTCGAGGCTCGATAGCGACGCGGCAATGGCCTACGACAGCACTCGACCCAGAAACCCGCGAAGCCCCCAGCGCCCCAGCGCCGCGGTGAAGAAGACCAGCGCCAGCAGGATGGCCCACCACGGCATGTGCGTTATGCCGGGAGTGACCGAAGCGCGCAACCCTTCGCTCATGTAAACGATGGGATTGAAGAGCACGCCAATCTGTATCCAGACCAAGCCGCTCTTTCCCAGATTGGCCCAGGGATAATAGACGCATCCCAAGAAAGTAATGGGCACCACAAGAATCGAGAAGACGAGGCCTATCTGGCGGGGATTGACGGTGGAGCCGATCACCAGGCCCAGCGAGCCGGTCAGCAGGCTGGAGAGAACCAGCACCAGCGCCAGCAGAAACCAGTTGGCCACGTGGACACGCACCGGCGCGGCGGGAACGTAATAGGCCATGGGAATGACCAGCAGGGCCGCGATGATGCTCTGCATGGCGCTGAAGCAGACCTTCTCCAGAGCCACCGCCCACAAGGGCAGCGGGCACATTACCCGGTCGTCGATCTCGCGGGTAACTCCAAACTCCTGCGAGAGGGGCAGCGCCACGGAAGCGATGCCGGAGAACATGATCGCCACCGCCATCAATCCCGGCAAGAGGATGGTTCCAAAATCCACGCCGCCGCCGGTGGCCATCAAATTGGCCCCTCCCATGCGCGGCAGAATGAAGGTGAACACGAACAGAAACAGCAGCGGCTGCATGCCCACGCGCGCCAGAAAGACATGGAACTCCCGGAGGAGCACCCGCAGGTCGCGCAGGAACAGCCCAAGAAAGGCCTTGAAGAAGATCCCCGAGCCGGGACTGCCGGCGAATGAGTTGCCGGAGTCTGCCTTGCCCGAACCGCGGTTGCCCAAACCGCTCGTCAGCACCTCCAGATCGCGCAGGAACAACGCCAGGAACGCCTTCAGATGCACTCCCAATCCAGGCCGTTCAGCGGGATGCGGAGCCGCCTCGCCGGAGCCCGGGCTGATCTCTGATCTCTGACCCCTGATCTCTTTGGAGTTATTCACGCAAGTCCCTCCCGGTGAGTTGGATGAAGACCGTTTCCAGGCTCGGCTCGGTTATCTTCAGATCGCGCAGGCCAAAGCGGGCGGACGCTTGCACAATATCGGGCAGCAGGCCGTCGGAACCGGCGGCGATCACTCGCAGCCCGTCGGCGGTAACTTCGGCGCCGGTCACGTCCGGGCGCGCCTTGAGCGCGGCGGCGACCGCCTCCAGGCCGTCGCGCGACTTGAGCTTGAGGTCGAAGATGGTATGCGCGCCCAGCGTCGCCTTGAGCTTCTCCGGCGAGCCCAGCGCCAGCACGCGGCCGTAGTCCAGAATGGCCAGGCGGTCGGAGAGCGAGTCGGCCTCCTCCAGATAGTGTGTGGTCAGCAGCACCGTGATGCCTTCCTTGCGCAGCTCCTGGACCGTTCCCCACATCGCCATTCGGCTCTGCGGATCGAGGCCGGCGCTGGGCTCGTCCAGGAACAGGACCGTGGGCCGGTGGGCGATGGCGCGAGCGATTTGCACCCTCTGCGCCAGACCGCCGGAGAGCTGCGCCGGGTAGACGTTCTTGCGCTCCGTGAGCAGAAACTGGCCCAGCAGCTCCAGCGCCCGCGCCTTGGCCTGCGCGTGGGAGAAGCCGAAGTAGCGGCAGTGGAAGTAGAGATTCTCGTAGACGGTGAGCGAGCGGTCCAGCGTGTTGAACTGGGGGACGACTCCGATATGGCGGCGTGCGTGGGCCGGATGCTGCACCACGTCGATTCCGGCGATGCGGACCGTGCCGCTGGTGGGCAGCGTGCGCGTGGTGGCAATGCTGATCGTCGTGGTCTTGCCGGCGCCGTTGGGGCCGAGCAGGCCAAATATCTCGCCCTCCTTCAGATCCAGGTCGATGCCGTCCACGGCTACCACGCGGAGCTTGGACTCGTAGACTTTGGTCAGCGCTTCGATTTCGACGATCAAGGGAATCACCCCATGCGGAGGGAGAGGCGCGTGCGCATCTCAGATTATCGCACCACGGACGGTGCACCGGGCGCGGTTCACAGGTCGCGCCAGTTCGGCCCAAGCGCGAGGTCGGCCACCAACGGAACATCGAGCTTGACCACTCCCTCCATCTCCGCGCGCACCAGCGCCTCCACCTCGGCGGTCTCCTCCGCTGGAACCTCGAAGAGCAGCTCGTCGTGCACCTGCAAAACCATGCGGGTCTTCAGGGCGCGCCCCGTGAGCCGGCGGTCGATAGCGATCATGGCCAGCTTGATGAGGTCGGCGGCGGTGCCCTGAAGCGGCGTGTTGATAGCCGTCCGCTCGGCAAAGCCGCGCTGGTTCGGGTTGCGGCTCTCAATGTCCGGAATGGGCCGCACCCGCCCGAAGAGCGTGCGCACGCAACCCTCGCGGCGCGTCTGCTCCAGCGTCTTCTCAATGAACGCATGAACGCCCGCGTAGCGCGCAAAGTAGCGGTCGATGTAGGCGCGCGCATCGGCCTGCGGAATGCCCAGTTGCGCGGCCAGGCCGAAGGGCGAGATGCCGTAGACGATGCCGAAGTTGACCGCCTTGGCGCGGTTGCGCGTCTGCTTGTCCATCTGGGCGGCCGGCACGCCGAAAACCTCGCTGGCGGTGAGGGTGTGAATGTCTTCGTTGTTTTGGTAGGCGTGGACCAGCAGCGGATCGCCGCTGAAGTGCGCCAGCAGCCGCAGCTCGATCTGCGAGTAATCCGCCGACAGCAGTTGGGTTCCAGGAGCCGAAATAAACGCCGCGCGAATCTCGCGGCCCAGCTCGGTGCGAATGGGAATGTTCTGCAGATTCGGGTTCACCGAAGAGAGCCGCCCGGTGGCCGTGGCCGCCGCCATGAAGGTGGTGTGGACGCGCGAAGCGGAATCGGCCAGCAGCGGCAGCGCGTCGATGTAATTCGATTTGAGCTTGGAGAGATGGCGGTATTCGAGCACCAGGCGAGGCACTTCGTTCCTCTCGGCAAGCTGCTCCAAAACGTCCTGCGCGGTGGAGACGGCTCTTCCCTTCCCTCGGCTGGCCGGCGTGGGCAGTTTCAGATCGGTAAACAGCACCTCGCCGAGCTGCTTGGGAGAGTTGATATTGAAGCGGCGGCCGGCCAGCTCGAAGATGCGCTCGCCCACCCGCTCCAGCTCCACGGCGAAGCGCTTGGAAAGCCCGGCCAGCACGCCCGTATCGATGCGCACGCCCGCCTGCTCCATGCGGAACAGCACCGGCGCAAGCGGCAGGTCGATCTCCTTGTACACGCGCTCGACGCCAGCCTTCTCCACCTCCGCCCGCAGCGCGGGAACCAGCGCCTGAATGGCCGCCGCGCCCGTCGCCAGCGTGGCCGGCGCAGCCTGCCCATGCCGCGCGGCCACATCGGCCAGCGCCTGCGTGGCGTGGGTCGGATTCAGCGCGTACGAGAGCAGCATGGTATCGTCCACTTCGCCGTGCAAGGCAATACCCTGGGCGGCGAGCAGATGCAGCGCCGACTTCCAGTCGTGCGTCCGCTTGGGAACCGCGGCGTCCGCCAGCAGCACGCGCAACTCCGGCGTGGGCGGCAGGCGCAGCGCAATCGCCGGCTGAGCGCACACGCCCACGCAGAAGTTGCTCTGCTTCTCCGCGGCTTCGGCCGCGTCCAGTAGCGACATGGTTTGCGGCGCATCGTCCTCAGCCTCCTCGGGCGCGGGCGCCTTGGCATCGAGGGCGAAAGCAAAGCCATGCTCGCGCGCGGCGGCGTAGAATGCGGCGGCCTGCTCGGTGGTTGGCTCTTCGATCAGCTCAACGGCCGGCGCCGACTGGGAAGGCTCCAGTGTGCGCAGCATCGAGGTGAACTCAAGCTCGGTGAACAGCTCGCGGCAAGCTTCGAGATCCGGCGGCTGCGTCTCCATGGCCTTCAAATCCAGCTCCACAGGCACATGGCAATCAATCGTGACAAGTTCCTTCGATAAAAGGACGGAGTCCCGGTTCTGCTCCAGGGATTCGCGATAGCTTTTGCGCTTGACCTCCGCAGCCCGGTCGAGGACGGCCTCCACGCTGCCGAACTCCTGGATCAGCTCCACGCTGCCTTTGTCGCCGATTCCGGGCGCGCCGGGAATGTTGTCCACCGAGTCGCCGCGCAGGGCCATCACGTCCACCACCTTCTCCGGCGGCACGCCCAGCGTCTCCGTCACCTTGGCGGGATCGAGGATGAGGTTGTCCTTCTGCGGGTTGAGAATCTTCACCCTTGGCGTCACCAGCTGCATCATGTCCTTGTCGCCGGAGACGATGAAGACCTCGTGGTCGTCTTCGGCGGCCTCGCGGGCCAGCGTGCCGATCACGTCGTCGGCCTCGAAGCCCACCGCCTCCAGGATGGGAATGCGCAGCGCCTCGAGGGCGCGGCGGATGTAGGGAATCTGCCGCCGCAGATCCTCGGGCATCGACTCGCGATTGGCCTTGTAGCCCTCGTAGCTCACCTCGTCGAAGCTCTGCGTCTTCGCGTTCCACTTGCGCAGCGGACCCATGGAGCGGGCGCGCTCGTCGCGAAAGACCTCGCCGCTCATATCGAAGACCGCGGCAAAATAGCGAGGCGCAAAGTCCTGGCGCAGCTTGGCGATCATGTTCACAAAAACGTAGATGGCCGCCGTGGGCAACCCGCCGCGGGTGCTCATGGGCCTGCTGCGCTGCATGGCGTGGTAGGCGCGGAAGATGAACGCCATGGTGTCGAGCAGGAAGACGGGCGGCTTGGCTGGGTCGGTCACGGTTCCGAGTTTAGCAGGGATCAGAGATCAGGGGTCAGGTAATTGCGCGGCTTCCGGGTTGGCAGCCATCGGGCCGGAACCCACAAGATCGGGCCGCCCGGCCGCCAAACCACCACCTATTGCGCCGGCCTCTCCTCGATCACATTACAATGCCGCGTGGGAGTGGTATTCTGGCCGGTCAATTCTGAACAAGGAGGGGGACGTGAGAAAAGGCATCCTAGTTGCGATCGGCGGATTGGCATTCCTGGCGGGGTGCGGAAACCAGGGGGACAAAGCCCCCGGCATTCCCGTTGAGCCCGCATGGAAGGGACTTCCCTACCGTATTGCGTTCGACGCCAAGGCACCCAAGCCCAGCCCGGAAGGCATCACCCTTCCGGCCATCAATTTCACGGCCAACCCTGACGAGCTGGAGAAGAGAGCCACCCTCGTCGTCCGGTACGATTCTTCCGGAGTGAAGACAAACAACCTGATCGTCAACCAGATGATCCTGGCCCCGTTCGATGTCTCCGGCGCGGAGGGAACCGTTCCCGCCGACTACATGGAACTGGCGGATAAGGGGCTGGCGCAGTTGACCGGAGCCTACTGCATGAAGGGGAAGGTCAAGGTCACCGTGGCGCTGGCCCGGTCGTCGCTCTCCCCACGGGCCGCTGAGGCTGAAATCAATGAGAAGCGCCTGTCGGACTGGGTGACCACCGAAGTCGAGATCAAGAACCCCAAGAAAGGTTGTTAGAGTTTGGAGGCCGGTTCAGCTCATCGAGGCTTTCAAGAACGAGACCTCGGCTCCCAGCTTTCGACCCCCATCTTCGTCTCCCACGCGGTGGAACCGCCAGCCGCCAAGGGGTGAAACCCGATCACTGCCCCCTGATCCCCGCATCACGCCAGAAACATGCAATCCCCATAGCTGAAGAAGCGGTACTTCTGGCGGACCGCGTGGGCGTAGGCGGCCAGAACCGGCTCGCGGCCGCCAAAGGCGCTCACCAGCATGAGCAGGCTGGACTGGGGCAGATGGAAGTTGGTGAGCAGTGCGCCCACCAGGCGGAATTCGAAGCCGGGCGCGATGAATATCTCCGTTGCGCCGGAGTGCGCTTTCAGCGGGCGGCCCTTTCCTTCCGCTGCACAGTGTTCGAGCATGCGCACCACTGTGGTGCCAACGGCCACAATGCGCCGGCCTTCGCTGCGGGCGCGATTGACCGCACTCGCCGCCTCAGCGGAAATCGTGTACCGCTCGCGGTGCAACCGGACCTCATCCAGATTGTCCACGCGGAGCGGCGCGAAGGTGCCCAGGCCAACGTGCAGCGTGATGCGCGCAACCTCAATGCCCTTAGCGGCCAGCGCTTCCAGCGCCTCCGGCGTGAAGTGCAGGCCGGCCGTGGGCGCGGCCACCGAGCCGGGTTCCCGCGCAAAAACGGTCTGGTAGCGCTCGCGGTCAACGGCCTCCGCGTCAGAATTCGCTTTTGGGCGGCGGATATAAGGCGGCAGCGGCACGTGGCCGATGCGGTCGAGGACGGCGAAGAAATCCTCCACCGGCTCGAAGCGCAGCTGACGCTCGCCATACTCGCCGCGTTCAAGCACCTCGGCTTTGAGGACAATCTCGCCGGAGGGCGCGGGGAAGACCAGGCGCTCGCCAATGGCGACCTTTCTGCCCGGCCTGACCAGGGCGCGCCAGAGATTTTCGCTCGACGACGGTTGAGATTCGTCGTCGCCCACCCTTTCCGCAGAAAAAAGCGGAAAGGATGGGGCACGGGGCATCTCCGGGACTGCCGGTTCGGTGAGCATGACTTCGATGCGGCCGGTTGGCTTTTCATGGTCGCGCAGCAGAGTGCGGCGGGCATAGAGCCGCGCCGGAATCACACGGCTTTCGTTGAGCACCAGCAGGTCGCCCGGCTTGAGCAGCGACGGAAACTCGGCAAACGTCAAATCCCGCAATGCGCCGGTAGCGCGATCCATCGCCAACATGCGGCTCTCTCCGCGCTGCGCAGGCGGCTGCTGGGCAATCAACTCCGGCGGCAGATCGAAGTCGAAGTCGGCAACGCGCAAGCCGGTCATGACTTCGCCTTTCCCGTTGATCCCGTCCCAGAGAAGTCTTCAATGCAATCCCACCCTAGCCGCAAGAACAAGGGCGCGGCGAGGGTGGGGCACCCATTCATCCTCCAGCGAGCAGCCGGACCATTCGGCGGACCGTTCATGATCCCGCCTTCTTGAAGTGATCCAGCGCCCGCAGCCGCGCGCATTCGATAGCCGCATTCAGCTCCGCACGCTTGGACTCCAATGCTTCGGTGGGCAGACCGGCGGGAACCCGCGTCCATGGCCCCCAGCTGACCACAATCCTGGTGAACGGCTTGGGCACCAGGAAGCGGTCCCAGGAGCCCATGGTCCAGGCTCGCTCGGGTTCGAGGTGGAAGGCGCCGATGGGCGCGCCGGTCATTTGCGCCAGCTTGATGGGGCCCATCTTGGTTTGATAGATGGGTCCGCGCGGGCCGTCGGCGGTGAAGATCGCGGTTCTGCCCGTTTCGATCACGTGCGACAGTCCCAGCAGCCCCTCTCGCGCGCCCCTTGAGCTGGAACCCCGAACGGCATCGAAGCCGAAGAGCTTCAGGATACGCGTAATCAATTCGCCGTCGAAGCTCTGGCTAATGAGGATCACTGCGCGGGAGCGGCGGAAGTAGACGGTGCACGGCAGCACGCACTGATGCCAGAAGCAGTAAATCTCAGGGCCAGGCTTCTCGCCGAAGAGCACCGGAGTCACACCTTCTACCGCAATGACCTCAAAACGCCAAGTGGGGCTGAATATCCACAGCAGCGCCCACACCACACGCGGAACGACAGCCAGCACCAGGCGCTGCGCGAGTGTGAATCCGGGTTTGTCTTCGGCAGCCACTGCTTTGATCTTAGCGGAAGAGCGGGGCTGCTCCACTCCCGGCAATCAGGAGTAGCGCAGCCAGCGCAGCAGCTCGGGCAGCGTTGCTCGCTTGCCATACATCAGGATGCCCACGCGGTACAGGCGCGAAGAGAACCAGAGCACGCCCCAGATGCTCAGAATCAGGAGTCCGATGGAGGCCGCGAACTGCCACCACGGCGGCACTGTCCCCAAACCCATGCGCGGAATCATAACGAATGGCGCGGTGGGCGGAAAGAGCGATGCGGCAATGGCCCACGGCGAGCCCGGATTGCCGAGCAGGTAGGGGATTATGCCGAAGCTGAGCCAGACGGGAATGACAGCCAGCGGCATATACATCTGCAGCTCCTGGGCCGTTTCGCAGGTGGCGGCGAGGCCGGAGAAGAATGCGCTGTAAAGAAAGAAGCCCAGCAGGAAGTACACGGGAAAGAGAAGTCCCTCGGCCAAGGAGAAGTGAATGGCAAAATCGCCCGTGAGCAAGCTCGCGGCCAGCGTCGAACCCGTCATCAGCGCCGCGGCAACCACCCAGATGGCAATTTGCGTCAGGCCCACCGCGCCCACGCCGAGCAGCTTTCCGGCGAGCAGATCGTCGGGGCGGGCGATGGCCAGCATGACCTCGAAGATGCGCGAGGTCTTCTCCGCGACCACCGAGCGGGCCATATCCATGCCGTAGAGCAGGATGGGCATTGTGAGCAGAAAGGCCATGCCGAAGGCCTTCTGGAACGACGCCATTCCATTGCTTTTGGATGCCTTGCCTTCCTTGTTCACCTGCAGGGTCTCGATGAAGGTTTCTTGCAGCAGGTCTTCGGTTTCGGCCTGCTTCATGCCCATGGCGGTCAACCGCTCATTCAGCAAGGCATGATTCAAGGCATTCGTCAGCAAGCCGGTGGTCGTGAAGTCGCCCGCGGACTGCGAGGTGTAGGTAGCCTTCAGCGCTCCGCTGGGAGAGTTGTCGATCCAAAGCAGTCCGTCGATGGCCTTGCTCTGGACCTGTTCGAGAAGTGCGGCGCGATCCTGCGCGGTTGCCGGAGCCACAACATCCACAGTGAACTTTGCGTCCTTGTCGTCCAGCAGTTGGCGGCGCATATCGTTGGCCAGTTCCGCGCTGCCCGCGGCAATCGCCACATGCTTTCCCACTTCGGCGTTGCGCCCGGTAAAGTAGCTCGCGCCCAGCATCACGACGATCAGCAACGGCACCAGCACCGTGGAAAACCGGAAGGCCCGCCCGCGAATCTGCTCCAGGTACTCGCGCCGCGCAATGAGAAGAATGTTACGCATCGGCTTTGCCTCCCACGGTCCGGATGAAGATCTCTTCGAGCGACGGCTCGACCAGTTCGAAGCGGAAGATGGTCGCCGCGGCCACGGCTTCGCGCAGCAGCTTCTGCGCGTCACCGTGCGGCTTGAGCTTGATCTCGGCGTGGCCGGAGAAGTTCTTCGTCTCCGCAATCTCGCCGCTGTTCAAGAAAGCGGAGCTTCCCTCGAACTCGACGATCACATGGTTGCGCTCATAGCGGCTTTTGATCTGGCGCAGATTGCCCGCCAGCACGGCCGCGCCGTTGTCGATCAGGCAGATCGAGTCGCAAAGCTTCTCCACCTGTTCCATGCGATGGGTCGAGAAGAGAATCGCCTTGCCCTGTGCCTTGAGTTCCAGCAGCGTCCGTTCCACCAGCACCGCGTTCACCGGGTCCAGGCCGCTGAAGGGCTCATCCATGACGATGAGTTCGGGATCGTGCAGGAGCGTGGCAATGAACTGGATCTTCTGCTGCATGCCCTTGGAGAGCTCCCCGGTCTTGGTGTGCAGCGCATCGGCAATCTCCATGCGGCCGGCCCACGCGACAGCCCGTTTGCGAGCCTCTTCCGCCTCGAGTCCGTGCAACTGGCCGAAGAAGACCAGTTGGTCGACGACTTTCATCTTCTTGTAGAGGCCGCGTTCCTCGGGCAGATAGCCCACACGCTCCAGGCTCCGGCGCTCGAAGGGCCTCTCGAAGAGGCTGATGTGGCCCGAGTCGGGAACGGTAATGCCCATCATCATGCGAATGGAGCTGGTCTTGCCCGCCCCGTTCGGCCCCAGCAGGCCGAACATCTGCCCCGCTTCGATGGATAGACTCAGGTTGCGGACGGCAACCTTGTTCTCGTAGGCCTTGGTCACTCCCGCGAGTTCGACAACTGGCATGGATTCTCCCGCCGCGTCAGGCGGCAATATGGCTGCGGTCAAACCGTGGGTGCGGTCTACCGAGCAGTGTACCAAAACCTCTTCCGGGCACATTGGATCTCGAAGCTGATACGCCAGCAGCCGCGCCCATGTTCCGGCGCGTTCCGAAGCGTCCTTAGCCGCCCGTTCGGCTCGTTCCCTCATCCGTCGCCAGAGCGCTCCGATCATCCCGGATCGGCGCGACTCATCCAGCCTTTTCCCTCCACGAATGGAAACTGACACAAAAGTGGAATGGCGGGAGACCAAAGTGTGATAGGAACCGGACAAAAGTGCAAGCCAAAGATCATGCCTTTGGGGTATATTGGCAAGAGAATTGGCGAGGCACGCACATAAAGGGGAGGTTTCCGGAAGGCGACAAGGCCGGGACGCTTCCCATAGTGCGTTCTCTGAGGGAATTCGCGGGCGCGGCCGGGAAGTTCAGGCCGTTTCTCGTGTTCGGACGGAGTGATCCTGGCATTTTGCTGTTCATGAAGGAAGAATTCCATTTCTGCCTATCGCCAAATCCTGTTTCTCCAGTAGAATTGTTTCGCTTGTGGAATTGATGTTCATGCGATTGCCCGGACAGAAATGGGGATAGCGACATGGCGACCTTGCTGAAAATGTTCGATGGCGATTTTGATTTCCTCAAATCCGAACCCCCTGGCGGACCGGAGCACAAGCCCCAGACGATTGCGGAAATCGATGTTCCTCAGGGTGTTCTCGAGGATCTGGCGTTAAAGACGCTTTATCTGTGCGGTTCCCTCTCCATTCTTGAGCTCTCTGAAAAGATCCGGCTCAGCTTCCCGGTGGCAGAGGAACTGTTTGGCCGCATGCGAGGGGAGGTGCTCTGCCAGGTCACGGGTATGACCGGCACGATTCCCCATATCGCCATCACATCGCAGGGCAGAACGCGAGCGCAGGACCTGATCGCCCAGAGCCATTACGCGGGCGCCGCGCCGGTGACGCTGGAGAGCTATGTCCGGCAGACGCGGAAGCAGAGCGTCCAGCATGTGGACGTGCATGCCTCCGACGTTAAGCGCGCCTTTGCCCATCTTGTGGTCGACGACGAGACCTTGCGCCAGTTCGGAACCGCGCTCAACTCCGGGGCCTCGATCTTTCTCTATGGTCCGGCGGGCGTTGGCAAGACTGCCATGGCCGAGACCATGTCGCGGGTGGTTGCCGAGGATGAGGTATGGATACCGTACGCCGTGGAAGTGGACAGCCAGATCATCACGGTCTACGATCCGGCGATTCACCGGCGCATTCCGGAGTCGGAGCCCGAGAACCATGACGATCGCTGGGTGCTATGCCACCGCCCCGGAGTTCTGGTCGGCGGAGAGCTGACCGCCGAGATGCTGGACCTCCAGTACAACACGACCACCAGATTCTATGTCGGCCCTTTGCAGATGAAAGCCAACAATGGGGTTCTGATCATCGACGATTTCGGCCGGCAGCGGCTTCGCCCGGAGGAGCTGCTGAACCGCTGGATCGTTCCCCTCGACCGCAGAATCGATTTCCTCACCCTGGCGGGAGGAAAGAAGATCGAGATTCCATTCGAGATGCTGGTCGTCTTCGCATCCAACATGGACCCGGCGTCGCTGGTCGATGCCGCCTTCCTGCGCCGGATTCAAACCAAGGTCAAGATCGGCGCGTGTACCGACGAGCAGTTCTGCGAAATCTTCCGCCGGGTGGCGAAAGAAAGAGCCATCGACTACGATCCTGGCGTCTTCTACGATCTGATCGATTTCATCCGCGGCAGCATGAAACAGGAGTTGCGCTCCTGCTACCCACGGGACATTGTGAACCAGGTGGTTTGGGCCGCCCGCTATGAAGGCAAGAAACCCTATCTCGATCGCGCCGCCATAACCCAGGCGGTCGCGGCTTACTTCATTACCAGGTAACAGGCAAACTCTGGGCTGGTCCGCGGCGGGTGTCTTCCAACCCGCTCAGCGCGTGCCGCGCCCTGCGGCCGAGGTGTTTGTGTGAGCCGAGGGGTTCCCTGCGCCGGGTGGAAGCCGGACAGGTAGAGATTCCCGGCAAAATATGGAGATAATCATTCCGGCACGCCTGCCTGGCGCTGGCATACTGGAGTCATGGCCAACCCCGAGCATCTTGCCATATTGAAAAAGGGCGTCAAGGCGTGGAATCGCTGGCGTAACGCAAGCCCCTTGATCCTGCCGGACCTGTTGGGGGCAAACCTTGGCGACGCGAAACTCAGTAAAGGAGACCTTAGCAGGGCTAAACTCAGCGGGGCTAATCTTAGCGCGGCGAAACTGGGTAAGGCTAACCTCGGCGTGGCGGACCTCGGCGGGGCGAACCTCCGTTGGGCTGACCTCTGCGGATCTGACCTCAGAGAGGCAGATCTCGACCGTGCTGACCTTCTCCAAGCGGACCTCAGCGGAGCGAACCTCGACACGGCGAGCCTCAGCGAAACGGATCTCCGCGGGGCGAACCTCGCCGAGGCGAACCTCAGCGGGGCGGACCTCTTCAGTTCGAACCTAAGCGGGGCGGACCTCAGCGCGGCAAAGTTCGGCGGGGCGAATCTCAGTTTTGTGGACCTAAGCGGGGCGGACCTCAGCCGTGCACTTGTTGGGGCTACGACATTTGCCAACGTCGATTTGAGCGGAGTCAAAGGGCTGGAAACCGTAACGCACTACGCCCCATCCAGCATCGGCATCGACACGATCTACAGGTCCGAGGGCAAGATTCCGCACGCTTTCTTGCGTGGGGCCGGCGTTCCCGAGAACTTCATTGAGTACATGGCCTCCTTGGTTGGCACGGGCATCGAGTTCTACTCGTTGTTTATCAGTTACTCGACACACGATCAGGAGTTCGCCGAGCGTCTGTACGCCGACTTGCAAGCCAAAGGCGTCCGCTGCTGGTTCGCTCCCCACAAAATGCGGGGCGGCAGGAAAGTCTTCGAGCAAATCGACGAAGCCATCCGCGTGTATGACAAGTTGCTGTTGATTCTCTCTCCTGACAGCATGGCGAGCGAATGGGTGAAAACGGAGGTATTCAAGGCCCGCGAACGGGAGGTCAAGGAAGGCCGGCGCGTTCTCTTCCCGATTCGCCTGTGCTCGTTCGAGGCGTTGCGCGACTGGAAGCTGTTCGACGCCGATACAGGCAAGGATCTGGCCCGCGAGATTCGCGAGTACTTCATCCCCGATTTCAGCAACTGGAAGGATCACGACTCCTACCGGCTGGCCTTCGACAGGCTCCTCCGGGATTTGCAGGGAGAGCCCAAGGCCCCTACGGCCTGACTTGCGGTGGGTGGCGGAATGGGATGCGCGTCACCCGGCGGAAGGAGCAGGGGCCTTTAGGCTCCTGGATAGAGCCGATCAAAGCAGGGCCTTTAGGCCCGGGCTGTTCCCCGCAAGAAGGCCCGTGGCTGGAGCCGCTTCCATTCCAAGCCGGCGTTGAGGGGCCTGAAGGCCCCGGCCCCTCCGCGCCATAACCATGCGTCACGAAGCCCCTGACCCTCCGGACGAATCCATCACCCCGTTCCCTAGCGCTTTTGCTTCCAGGCGGGTTGTCCCCCCGGATATGCGCCATTTAGCATCCGTACTGTGCCCGGCCTCGATACTCCGGTGATGTATGTGCGCGGCGTGGGTCCGCGCGTGGCTGACTTGCTTGCCGCCAAGGGCATCCATACCGCCGAGGACCTGCTCTACCACCTGCCCTTCCGCTACGAGGACCGCCAGAACCCCCGCGGCCTGGACGAATTGAAAGCCGGGGAGATGGCCAGTGTGATCGCCGAGGTGCGCGGCTCGGCGCTGCTGCGCACCAGGCGCATGCCCATCTTCGAGCTGACCGTGGGCCAGGGCCGCCTGGCGCTGAAGTGCATCTGGTTCAACGCAACGTATCTCGAGGGCAAGTTTCGCGCCGGGCAGACAGTGGCCGTCTACGGACGCGTCGAGGCCTCGCGCTCGTCGAGCAACCTGAAGATGATCCAGCCGCAGTTCGAGGTGCTGCCGGACGCCAGTGACGACGCCGAGACGCGGCTGCTGGAGGTGGGCCGCATCACGCCGGTTTACGAGTCGCTGGGCGGCGCGTGGCTGGCCTCGCGCTGGCAGCGCAAGACCATCTTCAACCTCCTGGAGAGTGTGCGCGGCGCGGTGCCGGAGTGCCTGCCGCGCCGGATGTTGGAAAGGCTCGACCTGCCGGATCGCGAAACCGCCCTGCGCGAGGTGCATTTTCCTCCCGAGGGAACCCCCTTTGCCCTCTTGCAGGCCTCGGCGACTCCCGCTCACCGGCGGCTGATCTTTGAAGAACTCTTCTTTCTGGAGCTGGGCCTGGAGCTCAAGCGCCGCCGCATGAGGGAGCGCGCGGGCATCGCCTTCGCCACCGATGACAGGGTCCGCGGGGCCATCCGCGAGGTGCTGCCCTTTCACCCCACCACGGCGCAGAAGCGCGCCCTGGGCGAAATTGCGGCCGACATGCGCGCCCCCAGCCCCATGCGCCGCCTGCTGCAAGGCGATGTGGGCTCGGGCAAGACCATCGTCGCCTTCCAGGCCATGCTGGTGGCCATGGAAAACGGGTACCAGGCGGCGCTGATGGCGCCCACCGAGATTCTGGCCACGCAGCACTACCTGGCCGCGCGCAAGCTGCTGGAGCGGTCGAGCCGGCGCTATCGGATTGTCCTGCTCACCGGCTCGCTGGACGAGGACCGCAAGCGCTACACCCGCGGCCTGATCAACAGCGGCGAGGCGCAACTGATTATCGGGACCCACGCGCTGATCGAGGAGACGGTCGAGTTCGACAGGTTGGGCCTGGTGGTGGTCGACGAGCAGCACCGCTTCGGCGTCCTGCAGCGCTTCAAGCTGATGAAGAAGCCCGACCAGGCCGGGGCGAATCAAGCCGAACCGGATGTGCTGGTGATGACCGCAACGCCCATTCCGCGCACCCTGGCGCTCTCGCTCTACGGCGACCTGGACCTGAGCGTGCTGGACGAGCTGCCGCCCGGCCGCACGCCTATCGCCACCCGCCGCGTCCCCGCCGAGCGCTCCGGGGAGGTGTGGGATTTCGTTCGCAAGCAGGTGGCGAAAGGCCGCCAGGCTTACATCGTTTACCCGGTGATCGAGGGGACGAAGGAGGATCAGCCGGAGCTGGATTTCTCCCACGACGACCCAGAAGCCGGTCTTGTACCGCCGGCGCCCGTTCGCAGATCCCTCCGCAAGGGCACGACAGCGGAACTGTTTCCGCAGGCCGTCCAGGAAGCCAATCCGGGAGCCAGATCCGGCCTCAAATCCGCCGTCGAGATGCACGACAAGCTGCGCGCCGGCCCGCTCGCCGGCCCGCGCCTGGCGCTGCTCCATGGGCGGCTGGACGCCGACGAGAAGGAGATTGTCATGCGCCGCTTCCAGCGCGGCGAGATCGACGTGCTGGTGGCCACAACCGTCATCGAGGTGGGCGTGGACGTGCCCAACGCCACGGTGATGGTGGTCGAGCACGCGGAGCGATTCGGCCTGGCGCAGTTGCACCAGTTGCGCGGCCGCGTGGGCCGTGGAGCGGCCAGGAGTTACTGCATCCTGATCACCGGCGAGCGCGTTACTCCGCTGGCCGAGGAGCGGCTGAATGCCATGGTTCGCACCCAGGACGGATTTGACCTGGCGGAGCTGGACCTGACCATGCGCGGTCCCGGCGAGTTCTTTGGCACGCGCCAGGCCGGACTGCCCGACTTTCGCGTGGCCAACCTGGTACGCGACCGCAAGCTGCTGGAGCTGGCCAAGATGGAAGCCGCCCGCTTTGCCGAAGCCGGAAGGGGCGATCGGGCCGAAGCCACCGAGGCCGAGCGGAAGATGGTGCGTGAGCGGCTCAAAGAGGCATGGCAGCGCCGCTATGGATTGGTGGAGGCCGGCTGAACGGGACGCGGGCTTTCTGGTACTCTTTTTCCGTCCGTATCCACCTGGTCGCAGGTGAATTCAATGTTGCGAGTCGTCCTTTTCTTCGCTGCATCCGCCGCCATCCTTCCAGTTTCGTGGCGGCCGCTCAGGGATTGGCGGACACACGGCTTCTATCGCTTTTTCGCGTTTGAGCTGCTGCTGGCCCTGATCCTGCTGAACGCCCCGCTTTGGTTCCGCGACCCATTCTCGGCCCGTCAATGGGCTGCCTGGTCTCTGGGCATCGTTTCGATCGGATTGGCGATCGAAGGATTCCGGCTGCTTCGAGTGATAGGCAAACCGGCCCCCACTGCCGTCCCAACCGCCAATTTGCCCTTTGAGAACACAACCACGCTGGTCAAGGTGGGCGCGTATCGCCTGATCCGGCATCCCTTGTACGCATCGTTGCTGGCGCTGGCCTGGTGCGCCTGGCTGAAGAATCCGCTCGGGGCCGGATCCTTGGCGCTTACGGCTGGCGCGAGCGGCTTTCTCCTTGCCACCGCCATCGCCGAGGAAAAGGAGAATCTCCAGCGCTTCGGCGCTGCTTATGCCGAGTACATGAAGTCCACAAGGCGATTCATCCCCTTCATATTCTGAAACCGGGCAGCCTCAGCCCGATCCGATGGCACGGGTCAGGCCGCTTCGGGCGCAAGGACGCCGTGCATCCTCTCCACGGGGAAGGTCTGAATCTCCAGGTCGATGCTGGCGATCTCGGTGCCACACTCTCGCAGGTGGCTGCGGGTACACTGGCAGAGTTCGGTAAAGCGTATGTGCCCGCTCTGGCTCAGTTCCAGGCCGGCGGCGATCATCACGCTGTAGATATCCACGCAGGCCTGGCGCTCGAATTCGAACAGCATGGTCACGGCTCCGGCATCGCTGGCGCCGCGGCTGAGAACCCAGCCGCCACAGCCCAGAATTGCGCCGGTCAGGGTTTGGACCAGCCGCGCAGGCTCTTCGATCGAGATAGCTTTCATCTGCATCGCCCAGGGTACGCTTATGGCTTGGCCCGCGCTGTGGTCCGGCATTGTCAGCCTCACACCCCTCCTATCGGAGCCGGGCCGGACAGCATAACCAGTGTTGCGGAGTCGCACGGCGCTTGACCGGCTTTGAAACATGCGCGCCTCACCGTGGTCCGCAGTGCCCTGCGCTGGTAATTGGATGGGGCTGGATTTTCCATTGTGAAGCTCCAATCCGGGCTGGGAAGCGGCGCGCCTGAATGCCGGCAAGCGCAACAGAAACAGAATGATGTAGCCTTAGAGCGGAACCAGGGTTACCGTGTCCTGTTGAAT
>Ga0326727_10004870_pt1 | contig 39351 bp, 36 predicted proteins | sample MB2enrmetagenome_FD_207643 | JGI IMG/M metagenome (GOLD analysis project Ga0326727, IMG submission 207643) | Lab enriched peat soil microbial communities from McLean, Ithaca, NY, United States - MB29MY | ecosystem: Environmental > Terrestrial > Soil > Wetlands > Peat | place: USA: New York...
GGAACGTAGTTAGCGATTGTATTCACTAGATCGGCTAGTTTCTCGACCCGCATCTGATAACCGGAAGTAAGTTTTCGGGCGCATTGTTCGAGCAAGTCAACCTGTATTTTGGGTATGCTTGGAAGTAGCCCTTTAGGTAATTTTGAGTTCAGTGTTTGGACAAGTGCTTTCGTACTGTCAGCTTCGAAATCATATTTCAAAGCTGACTGGATCGTGACTGTTCGAACTCCTGCATATTCTTCGATGAAATTTGCTAGATTCAGAGGAGTGAGGTTCCCTCGAAATGGAAGCGATCCGACACCAATGATTGGAAACATTGGGATTTGCGTAGAAGTTGAAAGCTCTTGAAGCTTTGATAGCGCAATCTTAGCCAACAGTACTGCTGTGATCATGCCGTAGTTCAGCGCAGGGTCGGACCTGCCCAGAAAAACGCGCATGTATGCGGGTTTTCTTCGCTTCACATATCCGCCGACGATGCTATCTACGTGTAGAAGGCTTTCGAAGTTCTCAAGAAGAGGAATGACTTCGATCTCTTTCGGCTTGAATTCACCGACCCAGTTGAGCATCAGATTATCGCCATCTCCAGCAACACTCATGTCCTCGAGGTTAGCGACGATTCTCTCATAGTAAGAAGAGACACGGAGTAATTCCGTCGAGCTCGTGGTCATTGGCAATATGACCTCGAAGATTGGTGCAATGTCTTCTGAATAGAAGCTAGAGGTTAGATCGTAGCTGCGCGGTATCGAGGCTAAAGCTTCGATCAGAGCTTTTTGTTCAGTTTTCTCAACCGATGGGTTAGCTACTCGGTATGTCAGGAAGAAATCTCTGCCGAGTTTATGATCTTTGAAGAATTCCGGATGGCTCGTCAGAAGTTTACGTACTACGTTAGGATCAGCATCTTTACCCTCCCAATCCCACATCTGCTCGTGGCAATCTAGCTCGGAGAATGCCAGAAAAGTTTCCTCGATCTCAGTCTCCCCGGCTATTACGTCGTCACGCGACCACGGGGGTCGAGCTACGTTATCTGGATGCTGAGTTGACATCGTCGCAGGTATCATTCGCATGCTTCTGACCCTAGAACCCGTAAGAACAGGTTTCAGTAAAGAGTATCGATGAGAGAAAACTCCCGTCGTGTGACAGTTTTAGCGAGGAAGTTAGACTCTCAGTTGAACCAGGATGCAGTTCTTCCCCGACGTTGCATGTGTAGCATTCAGAGACAGAGCGATGTAAACGAATGGCTTTGGCTTTCAATTCGCTGCAGATTACCCATAGAGTCAATTTGGGTGTCTTAGGCATATTTATTTATGTATTTATTTATTCAGCAATAGTGAGATGGCTAAGTGGTTGAGTGATGGTCGTCGTAAATTCGAAGATATGAACGAACACGAGAATAATCGAATTGAGAAACAAATTATCCCCGGCACGAATCATGGTACTTATTCGTTGATTGTTGCCGATGAGTTTTCAAGTCAAAGAATCCTCTCAGCCATTGCCGATCCATATTCCCGGAAGATCTTGTCAAGTACTATGCATGAAGCCCTTGGCGCTCTTACGTTGGCCAAAGAATGCGACATACCGGTCACGACAGTCTATCGGCGCATAGAAGAGCTAGTGCACGCAGGTCTAGTCGCTTCAGCTCGAGCATCCCGAACCAAGGACGGAAAATGGTTCGATCTTTACCGCAGCACAGTTAAACGCATAGACATCAGCTCAGAGAACGGAACTTTGTTTGTAGGTTTGGTAAAAAATGAGCGCCTCTCCGACAAACTTACGCGAGCACCAACATCTGTGCAGCATGAACAAGAATGAAGTATAAACCCAATCGAATTTTCAACGGACAAAATCGAATCTAATCGCGGATAACCAATATGAAAAAGGCGAAGGACCCTGAAACTGGCTCGAACGAAACCCATGAGACCGGCCCGAACCGATTCAATCGAATCCTAGTAGCAGTGGACGGATCTGAGAATTCCATCAGAGCAGCTAGAGCGGCGATGACTCTCTGTGAAAGGCTTGGTGCTGATCTAAGTGTTATACAGGCGATTCCGAAGCCCGAAACTAGGGGTATGAGTGTTAGACTTGGACCACTTTTGAAAGATTACTACGCTGCGTCTGTAAGAGAGGCTGAAAAAAACATCCAGAGGGTTGTTACATCAGCGCAGAAGCACGGATTGAAGGTGACCGGCAAAGTACTCGATTATCCGAGTACAACAGTTGAGGCCATTTTGGATTATGCCGCGGGTACAGGAGTCGATCTCATAGTGGTTGGAACGAGAGGCCTCGGCGGATTCACGAAGCTCATCATGGGAAGTGTGTCAACGGCAATCGTTAACCATGCTTCTTGTTCAGTACTAGTCGTCAGATGATCGCTGCCAGCAACTCTTCAATCAACGTTCGTTGAAGAGTCTAAGCATTCCGGCAATCATTTTTTCATGCTTCTCCTCATCCATATCTATCGATTCTAGGAGAAGCTGAGCTATACGGTGAGGAATTTTTATGGTTTCATTTAGCGCGATTTCAGCAGCCTTGTCTTCTATTGTTAATACTTCACTCAGAAATTCTCCGGCTGGCGATTCGAATTCTGGTTGGTGCCCGCTCTCTAAGCGGGTTATTATTTGGGAGACGATGTCGGCGTGTCTGATGCTGTCCGATGCAATCATTCTGAGCAATAGTTTGCTGTAATCGTCTTGAGTCTGACTTGCCAAGGCGAGGCATTTCTGGGCCGCTTTTAGTTCGAGTTGAAGTCGTCCTCTAAGAAGCCTTAACCATTCATTCTTCTGAGGTTCCGATTTCCGTTGCAATATTTTTTCGCCTGTCCCTGCTGCCAGAAGTTGGTAGCCGGCGTCGATGAGTTCGATCACTTCCAAGGGTCCTGTTGAACTACGGATGCGCTGAGCTGCCTTCTCGGCTAATGCGTCGATTATGTGTTCCTGGTTTTTGCTTTCGTGCAGTTTGTTTCCTCTCCTTCCTTTCAAATATTGGGTAACCGCAGCCGGGCTAACGCGAAGAACCATCGCAACATCCTTTACTCTGAAACCCATCTCTGTTAGTTTCTCAGCGATACCGCAGCGAATAAGAGGAAAGAGAGCTTCTTCACTTTTGATCGTTGATCGATCGAATTGTTTCCCGCGCATAATTCTTCCGAAAATTGATTGGCGGCTAATTAACGTCGTTAGTCACAGTGATTTACAGCAACTCACTTAAGTATGACGTATGTCATGTTATATCAAGCAGAACCAAGCTTATTCTAATTTACTCTCAGTTAGAACATGAATAGCCCAGTATGACGCAGCTACAAGAAACGATGCGCATTTTTCATGAAAATCATCGATATACTATCAAGAAGCACCAGGCCGATATTCTCGTTCGAGTTTTTCCCTCCGAAAACAGAAGAGGGCAGAACCGAACTCTTTGAGGCATTAAAGAAAGTCAAAACACTGAACCCGGGCTATATCTCCGTTACATATGGTGCCGGAGGCGGAACCCGAGATAAGACCATTGAGATTGTGGAGCAAGCCAAAAACATACTCGGACTAGAAAGCATGGCACATCTTACCTGCGTCGGGCATTCAAAAGAAGAGATCAAGAAAATCTTAGACGAATTGGAAACTTCTGGAATCGAAAACGTAGTCGCCCTACGCGGTGATCCACCGAAAGGAGAGACAAGCTTCAAGCCCAATCCGGGCGGATTCAAATATGCAAGTGAATTGACGGAGTTCATACGCGCCTCGTACTCGTTTTGTATAGCGGTTGCAGGCTACCCCGAAGGGCATGTGGAGTCTCCGAACAAAGAAACCGACTGGGATTATCTCTCTCAAAAAGTGAAGGCCGGAGCCGATTTCATAATAACTCAACTGTTCTTCGACAACTATCATTACTTCGCTTTCGAAAATAGATTACGCGAAAAAGGTGTGACCGTTCCCATAATTCCGGGAATAATGCCGATCACAAACTATCATCAAATCGTTCGATTTACTCAAATGTGCGGAGCAAAAATTCCTGAAAAAATCATAAGAGACCTTCAACCCATTCAAAACGATTTAGTAGAAGTTCAGCGATACGGAATCGAATACGCAACGTCCCAATGCAAAGAATTAATCGCTCACGGAGTTCCCGGAATACACTTCTACACTCTCAACAAATCGCACGCGAGCCAAGAAATCATAAGACGACTCAAGGGCTAAATCCACGCGACGTAGATCTCAGCTTTGATCGACATTGATTAGCTGATAAGGAATCGTATTAGGCAGTGTTATGAAGCTAAAGGGCTTCAGTACTCGGCCGCCTAATTTTGCCAACTCCCTGATCGCGTATAGATCAATTGTGGAAATGTAAGAGGGCTTAGCAGGGTCATTGAGAAAGTAAGCGTTACCGTCCATAATGTCCTTGCCATCATAAATGTGACCTAATCCCATAACGTGACCGAACTCATGCAGCATAATGCGGTAGAGAACATCTCTTGAAGTAGCATTATCTGGAACATTTGTCAGCGCAGATAACACGGAAATGGTGAAACGTGTACCGTCGAAACCTGTAATCGCCAATTCAGAAGATGCGTGTTCGATCGCGGCCGTCTCCATAGAACAAACCGGACTAAATAATACGTTAACCATCGGATCTATCGTGCGCTCGTCCTCATAGAGAACATAGCCATTGACAAAATTACGAACCTGACTCCGTTGCACGCAAGCTGGACTTGGATTCGCAGCACAAGCAGCTTCCAAGCTGTATGATTCGTTTGGATAATAATCCTGAATAAACAAGGCTTCCTCATGATCCCATTCCTCAATCGCACGAATCGCCGACGCGTGCACCCACTCTGTTCCACCTTGAATTCGAACACTCAACTCCAATTGTGGCGAATGCCACATTGCAACAGCAGACACTATAGTTGCTCCAGCACTAGTGACTGGATCGCTTTCCGTAAAGTGTCGACCTTCGGGCTCAGCTACCGAACTTGGATCACGTAATATTTGACGAGCAACGAACGACGCACCTCTCCGGCTCTTAGTTACAACTAGGACGTAAGGAGAGGGCAGAACGGTCATTAATGCGACAAGAAACATTGCCGTTAGAAGTCGAACCGGTCTGCTCTCCAAGTAAACCGACACGCACATCAAACCATACTGGAGTATATGAGTGTATCGATTACGGAACATTGATGTTTCTCTCTCATTTCAGCGAGATTAGAGGAAAGCCCCAAGGACACGAGATACCTATCGCGCTCGCGTCTCACCCGAACGACGTTCGTGCAGAGAGTAAACGATTTCAAATCAACGGCATTCACTGGAGATCCAGGCGCGGATTCAACGACAACCGGCGAATAAGTAGAATAAGACCCAACACTTTCCGCAATGATCGATGTTTGCATCATCTTGAATGGTCTGATGATAATCGTAGCCAGGGGTTGAGATTCTGCATTCCAAAAAAGCCAAGCGTGGAGCACTCATTCTAGTCGTTGTCTTACTGGTAGTGATCGCACTGGTGAGTTTCGTCACATTGAAACCGATGAGTTCTCACCCTGAATCCGTGCATATTGTCATGACCACATTCACCTGGGGTTTCAACGTAACTGATATTCCTAATTTTCAGGACGGAAAAATCTACTACAATAATCCAACACTCACCGTCTACTCAGGTCAACTGGTAATAATCGAACTGCGATCATTGGATATTACACACGGATTCGCGATCAATGCGTTCAACGTTTACGCTTTCATACCACCAGGACAGATTGTAACCGTTAGTTTCGTCGCAAACCAGGTTGGCAATTTCACGTATTACTGCGACGTTTTCTGCGGAATCGGCCATCCCTACATGCACGGCATACTCCAAGTACTACCCTGAAACGGACAATAGCAATCTGTTACTGAACGCCAAGAGAATAATTTGCTTCCACAAATGTTCTCTAAGGAATAGTTGGTTGTCAGCACTTTCACAAGCAGTGTGCCTAATGTTCAAGACGTCTATGACAAGTAGGTCAGCAGTAGATCTGCATCTCTGATCCAGCGGTCTCCAATATCTGATCGGTAGAACATGTTGGGTATGATTATGTTTTTGACGCGATTGTAGGTTTCTCGGCGCGCTTCCTCAACTGTGGCGCCTGAACCGGTGACGACTAGCGCGTAACCTGAACTTCCGGCCAGACGCCAGTCTCCGTTAACTAATTTTACGTCTCCATGATGTATGCCGCTCATCATTGCCTTTTTGAAAATTATAACCGCATCCTCTGAATATCTCCTGTATGCAGTCGGATCTGAGAATGGATATGGTGGAACAGCTACAACCACACCAATCTGAAATCCGTTTCTTGTTCGGAGAGGGTACTGGTCCCCTCTGCCTAACGCGTATAGAAATTCGCCCCACTTGCTCGTAACGCCTTCCATCTGGATACTGATTGTAGGATAACCGAAACGAGGTGTAATTTCGAGTGGATAGATGCCGCGGGAGTTCACTATACAGTTGATGTCAAAGTATCCTACGAAACGCATTCCTGCAAGGATCGGCTTGAATTTCTCCAGCGTTTCACTATAGAGTCGGCTTCTGTCAGTCCAAAACATCAGCGTCCCCATCTCACCAGTGCTTGGGCCGATGTCTCCGTTGAACATGCGCTTATGTTCGAAATTGATGCATGCAGGTAAAATGAATTCGTGTCCGTTGAAGAAGGCTCCAACCGCTACTTCTACGCCCGAAACGAAACGTTGAATTTGGAAGCTCTTTATTTTCGAGCTCCACGCATTTTTGTATCTCTCAAGCACTGCTAAAACATCAAGGCCGTCCTCTTCCTGTCCAACAAATGAAAGCGCTTTCTCTTCCTGAGCTTTCCCGCTTGGTTTCACTACATATCGATCTGGATTAGATTTCACGTACGAAATGGCATCATCGAAGTTGCTGAATTCCCAGGAAGGAATTGTCTGTAGACCAGCTTTCTTAAGTTGCTCATGACCAAAGTCTCTATCCAACTCTAATCGGTCGCTCACACTTGACCCCCCAACTACTGCTATCCCCTCCTTCCGTAAACGGTCAGCAATAGTGCCGAACCCGATATCATCGAAGATGATGACGTCGGCCCAATTCTTCAGTGACTCCCAATCGTCAGTTTTCTCAAGAAAACCGTCCGATATTTCCTTCTCCGCTCTGCTGTGAATGTAGTATTTCACCTCATTGCCTTCATTCTTGACGGCAAATGCGAGATCGCCGATTGAACCTAGGTCGGAGATGAAGAGAAATTTTCTGTGCTGGATTGTTACTGGTACCTCGCGATGCGAGTTGGTTGCTGATTTTGCGTCTTGAGTCATACTAAATCAGTTAAGAGTCGGGTGTTTGGTATCTGATCTGTGTACTTGGTTTTAACTCGGACTTTTTAGCTGCCGGAATTGCCTCCTCGAAAGCGCTGGTGGTAGTCCTGAGATCGGTTCCATCATGTGAGTAACATGTGAAGATTGGTTCGCCATTATCTTCGTCGATCATTATTCCTCGGGTTAACAATTCGAAATGGATTTTCGCGTACATGTCGAAATCAACTTTGGCTAGGTCACGGAAATTAGTTACCTCTTCGAGTTCGGTTATGAGTACTTGAAACATCTCGGGATACCCCTGAACAATTGCGGGCATGTTGTTTTCATCAAACAATTCCCGCAATTTTTTCATCAGTACGGTTCCGTACCATTCGAGATGTTTAAAGACACGTCTCTTCTTCAGTTCATCTAATGTCGCGTCAGCTGCAGTAAGTGAGACCGGGTTGCCTGCATATGTTCCTCCGTGAACTACCATGTGTGGGCCAATCATCTCCATTATCTCCTTTCGGCCTGCAATGAACGACATGGGGTATCCGTTGCTTAGCGATTTTGCAAAGGTCGCGAGATGCGGAACTACACCGAATTTCTTCTGTGCTCCTCCCGGTCCTAGACGAAAGCCGGTTTTGACTTCATCGAAAATTAAAACCGAGCCGTGCTTTTCACAGGTTTCCTTCAGAAATTTTAGGTAGCCAGGTTTGGGCGGAATGACTGTTGCGTTCCCCATGACAGGCTCCGTGATGACCCCGGCAATCTGATCTCCAATTTGATTCATAACCTGTTCGAATGCATCAAAATCATTCCATTGTAACACTTCAATCAGTTTTGATATTTCGCGTGGTATCCCTAGTGATTGAGGGTACGGGATATTGCGTGGACTGTCGAAGGGCTGATCTGTTGAAAAAAGGAGGTAGTCTGAAGTTCCATGATAATGACCTTCAAACTTCAAAATTTTCTCTCTCTTGGTGTAGGCGCGAGCGAAACGAATTGCACTCATGGTTGCTTCTGTGCCGGTGGTGGAGTATCGTACCATCTCGGCACATGGCACCATTGATTGAATCTTCTTTGCAACTTTAATCTCCAACGCCGTGTCAGACGAGTAGACCGATCCTCGTCGCTCTTCCCCGTGAACTCGTTTGACAACAGCCGGATAGCCGTGCCCCAAAATAATTGGGCCGATGCCTAAGCGATAGTCGATGTATTCGTTCCCATCGACATCCCAGACGTGCGCCCCTGATCCCTTCTTGATGAATATACTGCAGGGTAAGTATGTGGGACAAAACTTCAACCAGAGTCGAGCGTTGGAGCTTACTCCCGCAGGGAGTACCTTGAGGGCTTCCGAGTACAGCTGCTTAGATTTGGAGAAGTTTGAAATGCGTTCCATAGTCGCTCGATCCGTGATCTACTGGGGCGCCAGGGGGTTGATCAGTTGGCCAGGTCAGGAATTTTGTGGGCCGTAGACCGTATAGTGCCACGACTTCCTCGCATCATTAGTCAAATCCACGTAGACATGTTTGATATCGGTGTAGTCTTCGAAGGTGTACTGGCTTAGGTCTTTGCCGAAGCCACTCTGCTTGTAGCCGCCGTGTGGCATTTCACTTACGAGCGGCAAGTGATTGTTTATCCAGACGCATCCAAATCGCAGTTGCGACGCTACCTTCATGGCTTTGAATATGTCGCATGTCCAAACGGAGCTTGCTAAACCGTACAGTATGTCGTTCGATTTCTCAACAGCCTCATCTAATGTACTGAATGGCAGTATGGTGAGGACAGGTCCGAAGATTTCTTGCTGAACGATTCGCATGTCCTGTTTCGCATCTGCGAATACAGTTGGTTCATAGAAGAACCCTTTATCGAAAGGTGACGGGAGGCTTGGTCTTCTACCACCAATCAGTAGCTTTGCACCTTCTGAGACCCCGCTAGCAACCATGTCTTCGACCTTACGCCTTTGCGCCTCTGAAACTAAAGGTCCAAGGTCGGTTTCACGTTTCTGAGGATCTCCCAGCTTGATCTTCTTCGTTCGCTCGACTACCATCTTCATGAACTTGTCATACACGGTCTCTTGAACGTACAGTCTCGTGGCCGCCGTGCAGTCTTGGCCACTATTTACGTATCCTCCAACCACTGCGCCTTCAGCTGCAGCTTCGAGGTTTGCGTCATCAAAGACTATGAACGGAGCCTTGCCGCCCAACTCTAGCTGAACTCTCTTTACGGAACCTGAAGCCAACTCCATTATGCGTCGCCCCGTAAGAGTATCCCCCGTCAAGGCGACAACATCGACGCCCGGATGCGTTACTAACGCTTCACCGACAATCGCTCCTGGTCCAGTTACGACGTTAACGACTCCTTGCGGAAAACCAGCCTTCTCGGCCAGTCTGCCGAACTCTAATGTCGTGAGTGGTGTGACACTGGCGGGTTTGATGACTACGGTATTCCCTGCCGCTAATGCAGGGACGGCTTTCCAGGCGAGCATCATGAACGGATAATTCCAAGGAGTAATCGTGACTACAATCCCGATTGGTTCACGGCGAATTATGCTCGTTGCCACGCCATTGTATTCAGCGCTTGCTCGACCTTCCAAGCATCTTGCTGCTCCCGCAAAGAATCGCGTATTGTCAACTGCAAACGGAAAGTCGCCATCTCTGCTTAGTTTGATCGGCTTCCCTTGCTGCAACGTTTCAAGTAAAGCCAATCGATCGGTCTCTTGCTCGATCAGATCAGCCAGTTTGAGGACTATGCCTGCACGTTCGCCTGGGGACATTTTCGGCCAACGCCCACTATCAAACGCCTCCCTCGCAGCATCAACTGCTCTCAGCGCGTCCTGAGCTTCTCCTTTAGGAACATTCGCGATCGGTTGATTCGTAGCTGGGTTTAGGACTTCATATGATGCTTGAGACTGCGCTGGAATCCAATCTCCGTTAACAAACATCCTGTAGGATTGAAGAGAAGCTTGGGTCAAGCCTCATCAATTAATTTCGGGTCTTGATTCGGTAAAAGGCATTGCCTTTAACATGACAGATTCGACAAGGCGGCCCAGTAACCACTTTAGGGTTAAGCTTCTGGGAGAGTTTCGCTCGTTCTGACTCCGTCGATCGAATTTATTATCGTTGAGATTTTGCCGATCTCGTCATATTGAGCCTCGACAAAAGCGACTATGTCCCATCGTCCGTATACGCTGTACGCTTTGTTGACTCCGTTTGTTTTCTTCACTTTTTCGAGTATCTTATCCGTAGCAGTTGGGACTGTCTTGATTAGGATACAGGCCTTCGGCATTTTCTAAGCACTCCTAGTTTTAATCTCAATAGCAGTCTCCGTGAATACGACTCCTGCCATCCTGTTTAGTCTTAGGATAACGGTTCCAAGGGCTTCATGGTCGGACGCTTCGACATCAGCAACGACATCGAAACGGCCGTGTACTGGAAATATTTGCTTAATTTCCTTGAACTGCTTCAGTCTTGTGTTAACTTCCTGGAATTTCCCGTGCTCGGTTCTGATGAGAACGCAGGCAGAAATCATATGGTTAACCACTTACAAGTAAGCAATTGTCGGCATGAACTCTTTGTGTTTGTATCCCTAAATTATTTTCGGCAACGATTAAGCTACTTCGAAATAGTGACGTTCTCCTTTCGCGTCTTCTTCATAATCGTACTTCTTCCTCGTTCGTCGGTCCATATAGATACCTGAACCTATGTGTTCTATCTGCATGCCATTAATTCTGGCCGTTTGATAGTTGAGAATGTCAACGTAATGCTTGCCCTCAATTGGTTTCCACTCGGTTATGCGCTGTGAATCACCAACGTTTACGTGAAGAAATCCTCTTGGAGATCCTTTTTCTTCATGTCCACTCGGACATGAGAACTTGTCCGAGTTCATGAAGGCATTAAACTTCTCATAGGATCCGGTAAACTCAAAATCTTTACCGCACTTCTGGCAACTACAGAGAAAGACGCGAATTGACATGGGTACTCAGTATGAGCCTCGCCTATTAGGTCTCTCTGTGCACGTTCAACTTCCGTAAACAATCACTTGGCTCGATCATATTTGTGGTCGTGTTCCTAACACTACTTTTACCACTTCATAGTTTCCTGATCTGACTATGCCAACCTGTATGGTCTCTCCAGGCAGCGTATATCTCTCAAGGAATGTGGAGAGAGCGTCGAAGTTTACGATTCTGTTCCCGTTGATTGAAATAATTATGTCTCCGCCTACAACGTACTCTGTACCACCGATAGTAACGTTCTGTTGTCCTCCTAATAGTCCAGCTTCATCTGCGGGGCCTCCACTGACGACTTTCTCGATCAGAACACCATAAGTAACGTTACTCAAGGTCATCTGTGCGAGTTGATAATTCATGTCGACTCCGTTGATGCCAATGTATGGATGCATATCATACGTTCCCGTAGTAACGAGCGATGGTAGTTCTCGAAGGATGGTTGCAGAGGGTATCGCGAAGCCAACACCTTGGGAACCCTCAGCAGTAGCGGAAGTTATTCCAACGACCAGTCCATCAGCATCGAGCAGCGGTCCGCCAGAATTCCCTGGATTTATGGGGGCACTAAATTGGATCACGTCAGCAATCAGGAAATTATTTGAAGCTGATTGGTATTGGATCGATCGGCCCAGTTGGCTCACGATTCCGAAAGTCAAAGTCCCTGACAAACCGTACGGGTTTCCGATTGCAAGGACAGGGTTGCCTACTTGGAGAGTTAATGAGGACGCGAATTTTAGCGGATGAAAGTCCGTTGCTGGAGCTGAAGTCTTCACTACAGCCAAGTCACTGTAGGCGTCTGTGCCTACGATCGTCATCGGAGATGAATCTCCATTCCAGAAAGTCACTGAGGCGTTCGTGGTACCGTCGACCACGTGAAAGTTAGTTAAAATATAGTATTCGTTTGAGTAATTGATTACGAAACCTGAACCGAGGACTTCTTCAGTAGACGTCGCTGGACCAAAGATTGTATCGACAGTCACAACTCTTGTTCCTTGTATAGTCACGACGCTCTGATTAGCAGCCTGATAAATTTGTGATGGATCTAGCCCGGCTATGGAGATGTTAGTTTGAGGAACCTCACCAAGCTGTTTCTGAAGCACGTTATTCCTCTGCTGCAGTGCCGCGGTGGCGTTCTGAAGAAGACGTACGTTCTGATCGGCCAAGTGCAGAGATTGATTGGATTCATTCAAGGCGAAGCTTTCGTACACAGCTACAGATCCGACGAGAACCGTGAAGATCATGAAAATCGGGACAAGTCTTCGGTTCATCAAACCCTCCGCAGACATTGCTAAATTACCGTCATGAGGGCGGCATGAAGACACCTATCAACGTAACTATCCTAGTGTTCGAAGCAAAGCTTCCAGAGATTCTTTTTTTAAATGAACCCTCACGGCCGATTTTCGGTTGGTTAAATAAAAATATGGTACAGCGAAAGTAAATTTAATCTAGAGCTAAACTGAGTCAATCGTTTTGTTTTCCACACGATCTGAATGGCAGGAGCAGGCACACTCCTCACCTTTCTGTCCATAGTGATCGTAACCCTGTGCCTCTCTTACCTTCTGAAGATGATTGCAATGTTCGGTATGAGTGAAATTTTGCATGTGGCCTGCTTCCTAAGCTAACCACTTGAACTTTACCTGTGACGCTCAAGTACCTTTGCTATTCTAGACCTTAGCAATATCGCCAAAATGGAAGACAAAAGTGCGAAGAAGGCGAATAGGAAGAAAATCGGTGACGTACTCCCTAAGACATCTAAGGCGTAACCGGCAGATAGTGGGCCTATGATTATGGCCGAGTTCTGGAAAGTATTCAATACTCCCCAACCGACACTTTCATTCCCAGCGCCCAAGATAGTTTCTGGAAGCGCAAATACTGCTGGTGGAAGGAACGCTGCCAGTAGACCAAGAATAAGCGCCAGATACCCGACACTACTCACCCCAACGTACGGGAACAGAGGAAACATAGCCGTCATCGAGACGGCTGCAATAACTATGAAGAATGTGCGATGACCTGCCCACCTATCAGAGATGAAACCAGTCAACGGCGTGGCTAGTGATCCTGCGATCAGTAAACTCGCCACCAAATCAGACGACCCTGCTGAGAGTCCATAAGTCAGGAATATCGTTTTACCCCAAGTAGAGTAGCCAATCTGTGCCATATTGAATAAACACCAGATTAACCCCAGAATCCAGATACCAGAATTTCTGAGATGCACGGAGAACCCTCCAGTACTCTGCTTCGAGACACTCTTCTTTTCTTTCAAGAAAAGAACACAACAAAGAAGCGCTAACGCATCCACAACCGACGTCACCAACAACGAAGTTCTCCAACCTAACTTCTGCGACACGAACCCGAGAATTATGAAGGCTGCAATGGTGCCCACGGGCATATTCAAACCGTAAAACCCCATAGCACTTCCCAACTCGCGTTCTCCAAACCATTCACAAATCAGGACTGGCGCAGAGACCAGAACCATCGCTCCCCCAATCCCTAAGAAAAAACGAGAAAACTGAAGAAAAACAACCGAACCAGCCGTGGAACACAACAATGAACCAGCAGTCATTATGGCTGCTCCTAGGACAGCTAATCGTTTGACCCCGAACCTGCCGGTCAGCAGACCCCCCAAAATCGAAAGAAAAACTCCCGGTAGTGCAGCAAGCCACACAAGGCTACTTGCGGAAGTATGCGTTAATCCAAATTCACCGATCAAAGTCGGAAGCAACGGCGGGATCGATTGCGTAGAAAACAGAAAAGCAACAGATGAAAAAACGGCTACGAAGAGATTTACATGCTTTCCTGAAACCAGATTACAACAACCCTGAAGGAAACACGCCAAATTGAGTCTGCGATTAAAGTAATTATTCTTCACGAATTCATAGGATCAATAGGCAATACTCCTGACAATCATACTGTTCTTCTGCGAGTGCAAGGAATCAAGGATATGACTACGCGAGCAATTTTCTGTCAGCGAACGCTTCGTTAGCTAAGAGATCAATGAGTTCTTTAGTTGTCTCTCTTTGTCGGTGTATTATGAAGTAATTCCAATTGTCCTGGAACCTCTGCAACACAACATCCTTCCCGGGTTTCGGATAATTCCAAGCAAAGGGATTAGTTGACATGAGTTTCTCGACGAACTCTTGGCGGTGACATCTCTCCTTTCTGTAAGGAGTTGGACCATCCGCGATGAGTAGGAGATAAGCGACGACCTGACTTAACGGGTAACTAGCGTGTTCGGGTTCTACTTCACTGATAGACCGCCCTGAACTCGTCATCGCTTTGGTTAGTTCACTATAATATTCTTGCGCGAGATTATTTCTATTGCCCCAAACTCTGCATTGCCGCACTCGGCCATTTTCCACGGTGAAACAGTCGTCGAGAATTTTCATCTCAGGTTTTTCATTAAGGAAAAGAGTACGAGCGAACGCGAAACTAAGCGGAGTCTTACCATGTCTGCTCTCTCCAAAGAAACCGAAACCATTCCAGCTATGCTCTGTTTTTTCCGGTTTTTTCCATACCACTAGGTTCTCATGAAATTCAAATGGCAACTTCGGCGCCAGCTATTCGCTTTATCTTGCCTCTATACTCTCATCTATATTCTATGCCGTTAAGCACGATCTCTTAGAGCCGCTTCCTGAATCGAATCGGATCGCGGTTTAATTTTAACAACATTTCAGATTTTCATGTGTGAATATCAAACCGGATTTCAGAGTTGGAAATCATGCGCAAACACATTATCGGTCCTAGATGATACGGCTATTGATGATAGGCCATGAAGATCATTCAAACAGTTGCGGCGGCGCTTTTGGGAATTGGCCTATTTGTAGGCGTTCACTTATTACCGCATAGCACCGGAAACATTTTGATACTAACAGTAATACTGATTTTGCCTCTGATTGTCTCGAATTATTTTGTTCTATCGCATCATTAGACCAAATCGTTAGAAGGATTGAAGAGTTGAGCGAGGAAACAGCTCGAGCAGAAATCACAGTAAAGGGAAAAGTGCAAAGGGTAAACTTCAGAAATTTCGCCAAGGAAACAGCAAAGAAACATCATCTGCTCGGTACCGCTCGAAATGTTCCAAATTATGATGAAGACGTCGCTGTGACATGTGAAGGACCGAAACCAATCATAGAGCGTTACATTTTAGATTTGAAAAAGAACGCGCGGCCACCGATCAGAATAGACGATCTTCAAGTACACTATACAACTCCTAAAGGAGAATTTGAAGACTTCAACTTCGAAAGATCCACCGATCTGACAAAGGCGCTTGGTGAAAGATTGGATTGCCTTCTCGAATTCATGAAGGTACTCGACACCAGGCTGGAAGAAATAAATAACAAAGTGGACGGATCACGGCCTAACAGAGCACAGCGATCCAAGAAGAAAAAACATTCCCGCTCCAGAAATTAGACGCCGAGACACTGGGCTTAGCAATAAAGGAATTCTCGTCAGTACTTCTTTACTTACCTGTCACGATGAATCACAAACCGTCTCTTGCGCGAGTAGACAACAAACAGAACAACACCGGATCCGACTGCAATGATTGCAATGTACAGCAACGTATAGTCCGTATGCCACCGTGCCTCTAGAACATGCGAGGAATCCATCATGATCGATCCGCTCCCGAGATTTGTTATCAGGGTTCCATTCTGATCGTACCATCCACTGAACGACCATACAGAATTATTTGCGAATATTGGATAGGTTGGAGTGGAAAAGTTTGCAATCGAACCTACATCATACCAGCCACTACCCGTGACAGGGTGTTGGGATTCAATGGTTAACTCGTACTGGGAAACATAAATCGCCTCCAAAGACGTGTCAGAGGTTACGCGAATTGTACGATTGACTGCCAGGGAATCATCACTCCAATGATCAAACCGAAGTCTACTACCATTCCCAATCGGAATTATCGGCTCAATTGATATTGAGTCAAAACTAGGAGGCACTGCCAGCTTGATACTCCCAGAATCATAATTCTTCCCATCGACAACCACAACTCCACTGGTAGGAAATGTGATGATGAGGATAAGCCACCCCCAGAGATATTCACCATCCTTTCTAACCTTCATGCCCGCTCCCGCAAGAATATCATTCGGTCCTTCCACCGACACACCGTACGGGATACTAACCCCGCAGTACGGATTGAGGAGTCCGCAATTGGAGATAGCATTTAACGTCTCCACACTATGCCAAGCAGAATCCTTGTAGTAGGCTAGGTTTCTGAATTCAACTGGACCAAGATTCCCGCTCGCTTGAGGTTTCGAAGTGACCTCCTCCGCGACTACGTACGCTGGTTGTGACGATTCCACCCACGGGGAATTCACTACAGCTACTGACAACCCATCAAGCTCCAAATTCCAACCAGCCTGCGGAACCGCTATGATCCGATAGCTATGCCAACTTCCCTCAGACCCGACAGACCCTCCAAACTGCTCCATCCCGAAAGAATAGGTGCTTGGATCTAGAATGTTAGGCCAGAACTCCCAGAACCATCTTGGGTCACCATTTCCAACAGAAGTCATCGGCCCCTGGCAGCTATTCTGACCCACAACCACAACCGAATACGTACAGTAACTGCCGGGCATCTGCAGCTCATAACCGAACTGAATGAAAGCCCCATTGGCTAAATTATCCCCTACCCAAAACGCGTCACTGAAAACCGGCGCGGCGATCGTGTAGATGTGTGTACGAATCTCCACCTGAACCCCAATATTGCCAATTGAACCTCCATCCCCAAACGCTCCAACCTGCAAGTTATACACGCTCGCCCCGTTTGCAGGCAGAGTCACAACCGAGAAGCATGCCAGTACAAGCAACAAAACTAAGCAACATGTACTTCTCATGCGAAACTCTCCGTCAGATCATTGACGTTACTGCATTTATAGTCAGAACGGTTCTAGAAATTTCTCGTGTGGTGACACCTTGTTTATGTCATCATCACTTCTAGTCGAGTGGCGGCATGTCTTCGATAGTGCGCGAAATCACGGTTGATCACCAAGGTGAGTAATTGTCGTGAGCGATTCACGGCTCAACTGCAAGGGCAAGAGTCAATTCCTTTCAGGTTGAAATTGAAACGCTTAGATTATTACCGTATTGAGATCGGTTGGATCTTTTGGCGGCGGCGGTTTCTTGTATCTTCATCGAACTGATGTGCTCAGGGTTTTACAGCGCACTGTTTGCTTCATAAGAGGTCGACTCTGTCGTTGAATTTGGCAATCAGTTCGTCAATCTTTGGCGTCAGTCCCTGTATTACTCCCCAATAAGACTCATAATCGTACCATTGACGATTCAACTCGTTGAGGTCAAACATTTGCTGTTCAATCCACGTGAAGTACTTCAGATTATGTACCCTCTTCCGGTCAGTGTAATTAAGCTCCATCATTGAATCAGTCTTAACACCCATTAGATGCCTACTGAAGTCACTATTCGCCTGTTGAGCGTTGTATTCGCCTTGTTGCTTTCGCGCTTCTTGTAGTCTGGATTGGTACAATTGCGCTGAATCGGTGAATACGGTGAAGACTAGGTCGTTGCGTGTTAGCTCATAATATTTTGCGAACTTGATTGCCATGAGGACGTTGGCGATGCTGGAAATGCCTAGCAGATCAAGTTGAGAGACGAGTTCTCCTGACACGCCGATCTCGTTCGTCAGATAATCGCGGCCAGCCGGTTCGTTGAACAATCTCAACAGATTCATCGAGTCATTGTCATCAATTCCGATGACCAAATCAGTGTTTCTTACATTATGGATCCAGGGCACATGTTTGTCGCCGATTCCTTCGATTCTATGAGCGCCATATCCGTTCAGCAATAGTGTTGGACATTGAACTGCTTCGCCCGCAGCAATTTTCGAAGTTGGATAAACCTGCTTAAGGTAATCGCCAGAGGCAATTGTGCCCGCAGATCCTGTGGTGAAGCAGACTCCACGAAAGTGACCACTTTTCAATTCTTTCTTGACCACTTCTTCAATTGCATGCCCTGTAACATCATAATGGAATAGGTAGTTTCCGAATTCAGCGAATTGATTGAACACGAAAATATTTTTTCGAGTGCGCTTGAGCTCCCAAACCTTGTCGTAGATTTCCTTCACGTTACTCTCGCTTCCCGGTGTAGCGATTATTTCGCCTGCGACCGTCTTGAGCCATTGGAATCGTTCTTGCGACATTTGCTCGGGAAGGATCGCGATGCTCTCACAGCCTAGGAGAGTCGCATCATAAGCTCCTCCCCTACAGAAATTTCCAGTACTTGGCCAAACAGCCTTGTCCACGGTTGGGTCGAATTGCCCAGTAACAAGTGGAGGAACGAGACAACCGAATGATGCTCCGACTTTATGTGATCCTGTAGGGAACCATTTTCCCACCACGGCGATTATGCGTGCTTCAACCCCGGTCAGCTCGGGTGGCAATTCTATGTAGTTGGGAATGGGTCGAAACAGTCCTCCCTTAGGTACGGGCTCATTCTTCCATGTGATTCTGAATAGGTTCTGAGGAGCTACATCCCAAAGCCCTATCTGTTTGAGCTGTTCCTTGATCTTATTGGGCGCAGCGTTCGGGTTTTTCAGCTGAGAAAAAGTGGGGATGATGATGTTCCTATCACGACACCGCTCTGCCGTTCTCTCGAGACGTGTTTCATTTACGGTTAGGTCTATCAACATGAAGCCCTTCCGCAATTGGTTTGCTGGATCGCGCGAACTAAATCGTGAGCGTTAATCATCCGAACAATCATCCCTAATCATTCCAGGCGACTGCGAGACCACGACTTATGCTTTCTGTATCGGTTTCGTTGAGCATTATCACCGGTAATTGCTTTGCATGAATTCGTCAAATAACCCACGTTAAGTGAAAACACCCATCCTTTAATGATTTAGAAAAGAGCGAGGCTGCAGAACGCAAGTCGAGGAACGACTAAGATATCAGGGAGATCTTAGATACGATCACGAACGGACTCATGTGGACAACTCATTCCAATGAGACCAAACCGTGAGGAAGACTGATGCATTAAAGTCAGTGGCTTCTATGAAAAAAAGTTTGAAAGATCAACAACTCGTTTTCGTCGTTCAGAAACACAAGGCAACATCACTTCACTACGATTTTCGCCTCGAAATCGGAGGAGTAATGCCATCGTGGTCAATACCCAAAGGTCCATCACTCGACAGCAGCGTGAAGCGACTCGCACTACCTACAACCGATCATCCACTTGAATATCGACAATTCGAAGGAGTCATTCCGAAGGGTGACTACGGAGCAGGACCCGTCATGATTTGGGACGAAGGCACGTATAACCCTGAAATTGAGATAAGCAAAGGCGTAAGGAAGGAAATCACGAACCGAAAAGAAGCGGAAGAAATCATTAGCAAGAGCCTGCAGAACGGGAACCTAAAATTTCATCTCTACGGGAAGAAACTAAAAGGCTCCTTTGCACTTGTTCGAACAGCGGGGTTTGGAGGCAAAGAATCCTGGTTGTTGATCAAACACCGCGATGAGTACTCCAAAACTGGATACGATGCCGACGACTATGATTTTTCAGCCGCCAGCAACCGCTCGCTTACAGAAATAGCCAAAACAGACACTTCCTAACTAATGTCTTGAAATTGGCCTTACCCAATTTCGAAATGTCGACTTAGTCGGTTCGAGCATTAATCGTCTGATTCAAAAAAAGTTAATCAATTGGCTAAGGGTTCATCGGATAGGAAGCACAAGTTTCTCTTGACAGAAGCTTTGTCTCCTAGGACTTTGTAAATAGGTTCAAATTGACAACGCTTCGCGGCCGTTCATTTTTAAGAATCCGTTTAACCTCGTCCACTGCCGTGCTCTGACGATCTCGTTGAGATTCGACGGACAGAAAACCCGTATGGGGTGTTGTGATAACATTACCTACCTTTAGCAACGGATCATCTGCTGCTGGGGGTTTTCCCTCGAAGACGTCTATTCCTGCGCCTGCCACCTTTCCAGATCTTAAACCATTGACGAGAGCATCTTGGTCCATTACTGCACCGCGGGAAGTGTTTATGATGAAAACGCCATTTTTCATTCTTTCAAATTCTTTGCTTCCGATCATATGACGTGTCTCGTCGGTCAGCGGAACATGTATCGAGATTACGTCGGAGTCGCGGAGTAGGAGGTCGAAGTTCACGCATCTGACCCCTAACGCTGTGTCCAGTCCTAAGGGGATGTACGGATCGAAAGCGATTACGTCTAGCCCGAATACCTTCGCCCTAAGAGCAACAGCCGTCCCAATTCTTCCTAGACCTATAATTCCTAAGGTCCTTCCTCTCAATCGATAAACTGGCTCTGCTGCCTTCCAATCGTCCCACTTTCCACTTCGCGTAATACTGTTAAGGACGAAGATCTTTCGCGCCAGAGTGAGTAGGAACCCAATAGTGTGGTCTGCTACTTCTTCTGTACAATACCCCGGAGAATTAGAGACATAGATGCCCTTCCTTCCGGCAGCGTGCAGATCAATGTGGTCGAATCCTACGGTTGCGGTGACGATTATTTTGCAGTTATTCATCTCATCGATGACATCTGCAGTTACATTAGTGTTCGAGTCGACAATGACCGCTGTTGCGTCGCTAAGCATTTTTCCCAGATCCTTTCCTGTCTTCTCTTGCTCTGTTCTTACAGTTACAAGGTCCCCTAGTTCCTCCTTCGATAAGCGGTCGAGATCGGGAACGTTGACTGTCCGGACTAGATACAGAATCGGTTTTTCCATGATTTCACAGGTTGGGAGAGTAAATCGTGCTCAGGCTATCAGTTACATCGATTGCTTTGACTAAGGTTTCATTGGACCGATAGGAAGTACGGGTTTCTCTTGACCCTCGTTCAAGACTTCCGCCAGTGCGAGGTAGAATGCAGTGAAACCGCAGAGGATTCCGTCCACGGCAGCTACCGGAAGAAGTGCTGGAGAATATACGACCGCAGCCAGTAAGAAGAAGAGAGCTGCGAGCGTCAAGAACACTGTCTGCAGTCCCCTGTTCGCTCTTAGTGTTCCGAAGAACATGATCATTGTGAAGAAACCCCATAGCAACAGATACGATGCCCAAGCTGTGCTGTCCGGCGCCAATTGTGAAGCACTCAACGGAAAGACTATCGGGAACACTATCTGGAAAACTAGCGACAACCAAAATAGACCGTAGGAAGTGAAAGCAGTGGTTCCGAACGTGTTACCTTTCCTGAACTCCATGACTCCCGCAATTATTTGTGCGACACCACCATAGAAGATGCCCATCGCAAGTATCATACTGTTCAGTTTGAACAAACCAAGATTCTGCAGATTAAGCAAAATCGTAGTCATACCAAATCCCATCAGTCCTAAAGGTGCGGGATTAGCGAATTCTGTAACTTTACTCAAATCGATTACTCCCTTTCTCCAAGCTTTGAAATGCGTTGCAGTTCAGTCGCCGTACCCGTATCCCTTTAAGAAGAATGCCAGTGATTTTCCCATTCGGAAATCAACTCAACGCTATTCCACACCGACCGCAGTCACTCAATTAGAAGACGTTCTGAAGGCCGGAATAGCCTATCCAGTGCCATTCGCTACCCCTGGTTAGCTTTATTGAACCAAGTTAGGAAAGAACGGAGCGCGTAGTCTTACGAGACGTCAGATGTATCTTGAGATTAGACCTACGATTCCACCCAACAGAACAAATAATCCGCCAATTCCTCCGCCTAGAAATCCGATGACGATTAACACAACCGCCCATAACAAAACGCTCACTCTCTTCGCACCATACAATGCAACAACGCCTAAAATCAAACTGATTATGCCCACACCAAAATAGCCTAGAATTGGGGATTGAAATGGGATGTTCACGGCGAAGTTTAGAATCCCTGCCAAGCTCAGCAGAATCATGACGATTCCGCCGATTAAGGCAAGTATGTAACCAAGCTCTCGAACTGCGCCGTTTCCACGGTTACGTTTGAACAAACCCATTTAATTTCACTTACTCCATAATCTAACTCGTGATTGTTGGAAGATCACGTGCAGATTTGCTATGCCCGTAGTGGAAACATTTGTGTGCCGAAACCCGGAGGCCACTCCAGCTATGAGTATAACGACTCCGCTCAATGAGGCTAGTAGAGTCGATGTGTTTGATTCCCCGAAACCCCTTACCATTCCTGGGCTGAAGATCAGTAACTTCAAAAGGAACCGCGGAAAGACCGACGAAACCTTGCTTTAGCGGCGAAATATTAGTCATTCTTCATCCTCTTGTCACCTAACTCTTTCGCAGTAAGTGCTAAACGTAATTCCACCTAGAAGAAATATGCTAAAACAGGTAGAATTTTGTCGACTATCGTTAAGTGATTTAAAATCATACGGGTCATGATGCTTTAGGGTGCTGGGCGAGTATCTCCCTAAATTTTGATCACACTAATTCTCGCCCAACGCCACCTCTTGCATCGAATGAGTCGGAGGGGGTGAATCAAGTAATGGTGACCGTCAAAAAACGGAATGGAGCAAGAGAGCAATTTAATCATCAAAAATCCGAAGAGTCTGTGATGAAGGCTGAGGAGTACTTAGACAAGCTACGCCGCCTTCAAGTCGACATGAATACCCTCCAAAAGATCACAATGCGTCAAGTCGATACTATCACGAACTAGACCGCAATCAGTTACCGCACATTCACCTTCCGCTAAGAACAGAATACATGGTTCAGTAAGTCAAAGAAGCTCAAATCACCTATTTTTCCTCAGGTGGATCAAATGGACAAAAGCGTCCGTCCGAACATGTCCGGTTTCGTAACTAAATATTTTTTCCTCGAATTATCGAAGCGACAACTAACGAGATTTTCTCGCATAGTCTTTTCTATTCGCTACGACTAAGAATTTGTTTTGTGAGTCGCTGTAGAAGACATCATAAATCTTCCAAGCTTCCGCATTCAAATCTGCGAGCGCCACCGCTAATTCCGACGGATGGACGCTTTCGAGCACTCGCCATTGAACAGAATTCGCACGCGTTGATTCAACGCTCTCAGAACGAGAATGGTGCCGTTCAAAATTCGATTCTCTCCCGACCAATCGGTTTTCCTCCTGACAGCGCTAGAAACAATCGATTCATTTGCCTCATTAGGAATCGATTACGGAATGAGTTCAGACAATGGCCACCGGGACAAGCCTTTCGTTTATGAAATATCCTTTGAGCCCACATCGCTCACAACGAGCGCAAAGTTGCAGTCCCGTCTCGTCCTCATAATATATGCTGAGCGTTTGGCCTGTACACCGAGGACATGAATTTCCCACGATTTTCTCCAAAGCCTCACCATCTCAACCAGTTTCAAGTGCAGTAGCTCCTTTTGGTGTCTTTTCCACTCCGTAGAAATCGTATCATGTGGGTAGATGTTTGCTACCTAACTCGTCATATGGCATAGCATACTAGCAGGATTGTTGTGCTCGGTGAATCGTGGGAAGGAGATGAAGACATAATGTTTAAGCAAAGAGTTTGGATGCCGACCTACGTTTACGCCTACAATCCATGGTACGGATACTACCCAGTTCTTGAATGGCAACAGTACGAAATAGACTTCTAAATAGGGAAAAGAAAAGCGTACCGCCTTCACACCTCTTTTCTGACCTCATCCAGGGTCGACCACGGTTAAGCCGCCACGTGTCACTTAGTCGGTAGAAGAACCTCGGTCTATTACTGACTTTCCAGGTAACATAATGTATTAAGAACATTTTTGATATTTAGGTCGACCATTTGCGATTCCAATTAGTAAGGCGCCATTTTTTGAGCTGATACCTATGCGTGTGACGAGGCATCGATAGACATCGAACCATTTCCCATTTTTGGTTCTAGAGGGTTTCACAGCGACGAGTAGTTGTGATTGGGTTAATTCTTCGATGCGGCGGTATGTGGTTGATTTGGGTATTTCGTATTTCTCGCTTAGCTCAAGGACGCTTAGTGGTTTTCGTGTAGTTCCACTCATAATTCTTCTTGAGTAGGGATCGGCTAATGCCGTTAATATTCGCTGCTTAGAGATTTCGTCATTAATCGTCAACGGATACGGCTTTCGATCATGGAGTCTAGATGTGAGTCTCGATGTTTGGCGGCCTTTGGTTCTCGACTCTGATGCGTTGCTCATAGAATTTCTCTTCAGGTGATCCGTATTGCCGTCTGTCGGAACGAGTAGAATCACACAGGATAGGATCAGGTGCGGGCTGCGAATATTGGTATACCCTAACTTGTTAGGTCATTTCCTAATATGATAATCAATGCAGGTGAGAATAAGTCCGTTTTCCCAGTACGGAAGGGTGACCTTTGAAGTGTTGCTGCAACACCAATTTCTGTCCCCTTCTCAGTATCTCCGTTAACGTCGCGGGAGAGACTCCTAGGACTTCGGCTAACTGGCGAAGTGTAATCTTCTTCGGGAACTCAAAGTAACCTTTCTCGAGCGCGATCTGCAAAATGTTTTCCTGCCTCGCCGTTAGCTCACTCTCATCCTTCAACTTTGAAACCTTGACTACTTCGCCGATCACATTCTCTTTCTCCAACTCATGCATGAGTGACTTTACCATCGTATCGCTGCCAAGCAACGTCCACTCAAGTCTTCCGTCAGGCTTACTTGCGGCAGAGACTAGGAAACAGTTTCCGCCAGCAAACGTCCGACATGCTGTACATTTATGAGTTTTGAGCGATCCGACGATTTTCCCGCGCTCACTCTTTACAATATCCACGTCATACACATAATCATCCTTTCGAAGATGCGATACAATTTTCTTTGAAAATTCGGGAGCGCTAGTTATCTCAAAGAGTTCTTGGACCCCTTCTCCATTCGAGAGACTCCTGCAATCCAATACACGGATGATTGCAGGAAAGTCGCCGATCACACGTTTGATCCAACTATGCGGCGGAGTAATGCTGACAATCGCTTCTAACATTACGGTTTCTATGAAGAGAATAGCATCCAAACGTATAGGATTTCTCCAATCTCCCTAAACCTGCTCTCCAACCGTCAGCCGCATGCATGTCGGCTGAAGAAACATTCCACAGAGATCAGAGCATCAAAACCTCTTACCGACTATCGGAGATATTGTTCGCATGTAACTCATGAGTGAACATCCGGGTTACATAATCGCCGTCTACTTCATACGTTCTTCAACTTACTGACCAAGTTGTCAGTCGCCTTCGGGAGTGTTTGTGGCGAGTGTGAGGATACGGGTGAAATCGAGTGCGATTCATGCGAAGGCAAAGGTAGGAGAATTGTCACTTGTGAAGCATGCGATGGATCGAGTAAATCTTGTCGAGTTTGTAATGGGACCGGTAAGGTAGAGGTGCAGTGTGATGAATGTGAAGACGGTATGACCGGTTGTTTTGCTTGCGACAACTCTGTGGAATAACTTCGCTAGATGTAATGGGCATCAATGCCTTGGATGGGTCCTGAAACACGAAACGGCAATTTGATGCATAGTTAATCATACTTGAGTGTCTCAAGAAAAGCTCGTAGACTAAGTCAAATTTTCGTAATCCTTTGATCCAAATTGTTCTTTGAAGCTTTTCGACGTCGTGGTCTTCCTAACAATTCTAGATTATTGTCGTTTGATGTCTTGTTAGCAAACGGTTATTTCATTACTTATACTCTAGGGCAATTTTTCTTGTGTAGCGTGAAGATTTCGTCGCTGTTAGTTTCAAACCCGCACTTATCGCATGTATATCTTCTATTTTCATCTGACAAGAATCATGACCGTGAATTGGGCAGTAAATGTTCTCTTTAAAGTAGTCGGTGTGAAGGGTGTTACCTATCTCGCTGAGTAGGACGGTTTGGCTCATGACCACTTCGTGTTCTTTACCAGAGAACGTAATTGTTCTGGAATGTTTGGTCCGTAGAATACTCGAAGAACCGGAAAGTCAATAACACCTAGTCATGCTGATTCATTCTGGTCAACCAAGATTTTGGCCACCAACTGAATATCATGTCTGGGTATCAGTCGTAAAGCCTGTACCTGTAGTAGAGGGGTTACATTTTGGGAGGGGTAGGGTACTTTGGCGCCAACTCAGCGTTATAGTAGGCGGCTTGTAATCCTTCATACCACTCCCTCCCCATGATTCTACTTCTGTTAGTCAGGCGGAGCGGCATGAACGATTAGGATAAAGCGCAGTTCCCCCCAACCGACTTCGCGTTCAGCCAACGCATGCCTTCCATTTCGATAAGTAGTCCTTTCGGCTACCTGGACGAAGACCTATGACCCAAACATCTACCGGATCACGTGGATTCTCCTACTTGACGATCGACATCAATTAATCACTTTCAACCATAGGCGGACTTAACTAATATCGGCTTCGTGATTAGTTAAATTCAAATACCATACTAGACGACGTGCAACCAACACGAGGGCTTCGAGAACAAGTAGTCGCCGTGGGGCGATTGTCCGCCCTCAGATAGGGATGAAACTTAATGGTGAAGACGATACTAGACGCATTCTGCGTAAAGTCGGGTATACTCTGCAGACGTTGCGAAGAGAAAGTGCAGAAAGGTCTAGTTACTGATTTTGACTTGAAAGTAATTCGAAGGCTAGTTGAACTAGAGAAAGATCATCCACTCGTTCAAGATGTGACTTATCACAGATCTGTTCAGACCGACGAAATGATGGTCGTCCTTGTCGACAAGAAGGACCTTCCGAAATTGCTTGGTGGAGGTGCTAAAGTGGTAAGGGAGCTCAGCGAAACATTTGGAAAACGAGTGAAATTGATAAGTTTTGGTGGCGACGACAGATCATTTCTGGAGGACCTATTTAGTCCGCTCTCAATTTTGACAATAAATACAGTGTGGATCCCGGACGGCAGCACAGAAACCAAAGTCATACTGACAGGCAGAAGACCTAGGAAGATGCCTGTGGACCTAGATATGGTTCAGAATATAGCAAAGGAACTCAAAGGCATGGCGCTACGCGTCGAATTCGAAAGAGATTGAATACGATCCTGATCGCTCTGATCTGTGATTCATGTGAAGCTTCACGCCGTTTTAATGGATCTTGGCGAAACCCTCGTTCACTTCGCTAAGCCATGGGAAGAAGTCTCTTATGCGCAAATCAGAGAAGTGTATGCGTATCTCAACTATTCCGGACTGCAAACGGACTTCCAGTCGTTCGCCCAAACGCTTGTTCGCGTATACAATGGAGCCGCAGCGAGGTCGGACACTTTCAAAATTGAAATTTCCATGGAAGAAATAATTGCTAAAACACTTTCTAAATTTAACGTAAAGAATCTATCCACTGAATTTCTACAGAAGGCCACGAAATTTTATTTCATGCCCGAAATTGATGCGTGGCAACCGTATACTGATGCCGTCGACACATTATCCAGACTGACGGAGAGCAAGTTCAAGTTAGGTATAGTTTCGAATGCCAAGAGTGAATGGGTAGTTCATGAAATCCTAAGTAAATATGATCTGCAAAAATATTTCGGGACAGTCATCACATCGGCAGCTATGCGTATACGTAAACCTAGACCCGACATATTTTCTAAGGCGCTAAAGGATCTTGAAGTTGAAGCGAAAGACGCGGTTTTCATTGGAGACTCATTGGAGGCAGATATCAGCGGAGCCAAAAAAGTTGGAATGCATTCTATTTACGTGAGTCGAAAACCCCAAGAAAATCCAAGCATGACTTTTCCTGAAGCCACAGTATTCAGTCTAACTGAAGCGGTGGACACGATTATGCTCTTGGATACAAGATGTAGTCAAGTTCAAAACCAGCAAGAAAGAGGAGCATACTCATCCATAGCGCATAAAGTTCTGAATTGACGTTTCACAAATCCCCGCTTTGGCCGCATACACTCTTCTCAGAATAGTAGAGAATTAAGTACTATCACGAAAGAGTGGAAATCAAGCTAGAAGGGTTGGAAATGCCACAGATCCTGGTCATCATTTCAATTCTAGCAATCGCAATCGTTCTAGCTATCCTCACAGATTTCCGTTTTCTTCTCTACCCATTAAGGCCGAAAATGAATCCATTGACTACTGCAAGAAAATATGAGCTGACGGGCAATACGCTCTTCATCTCAGACCTACATCTGCGAGCGAACACACCTTTCCCATTCACCGAGCAGCTGCGAGCGTGCGTAGAGCGCGAGAATATTGAGAACTTGGTGATCGACGGTGATCTGTTCGATTCGCCAGAAGATGCTGATAAGATCCTACGAACGGCTGATAAGTTAGACTTTCTTGGGTTACGAGAAGTACCATTGAAAAGTTACTGGGTTCTAGGTTCGCCTAGACATGATCCACATGATCCAACTACTACAAGCCTTAATGTTTTGGGAAAATGCGCGATTTTCACATATGATGGATTTTCTGTTGTCGCATATCATGGGCATGATCTAAGCCTGAAAGGTGGCATCGCGCATGCAATCAATAGGTTCATCTCACCGCTCATTGTAGAAAAAATGTGGAAACGATTAGCACACGTCGACGACAATACTTGGGTGATCTTCGGTCATACACATATTCCTGGATTAGACCTGAAATCACGGATTGGCAATTGTGGAGCCTGGGCAACCTATCGCTTAGTTCGCCCAACCGGGACAGGCATCATTCTAAATGCAAACACGCCGAGGTTACACCTGGTTGCGATTGCGTATCAGTCTTAATCTTATTTGTCAAAGCAATAGAATGAGATCATGATTATTTGGACGAAATTCCATGCTACCAAGAAACTTCAGCTGGCTAGAAGAATCTAAAGTCGCTGGATCCGCGAGACCTGAAACTGAATTTGATCTTGAATCAGTTAAACAGGAAGGCATCAGGACGATAATCTCTCTAACCGGCACTCCATTGAATCCGCAAACTGTGAGGCGTTTAGGGTTCGAATATTTGCATTCACATATCTCCGGAGCTCCGGCCCTTGATCAGCTAAGCGAAATAATTCAATTCATCAACGAACAGAACTCATCGTCAAAGCCGGTGCTAATTCATTGCGCGGAAGGCATGGGACGAACTGGAACAGTTCTTGCAGCATACCTCGTTTCACATGGATTCAGAGCTGATGAAGCAATTAGACGCGTGAGAGAGAAAAGACCTGGTTCAATACTAACAACAGAGCAGGAAATGGCGATACATGAGTTCCAAATGGCAATCCAGAATCAAAAACCACATAACCATACGTCATCAAGTTAACCTAGCAAAGTGGAATAATGCCCAGAAAGCTACCTTCGTCATACGTTCGCAAACTGAACGATCAACAGAAAATGCAAAAAGCGATAGAAGCAAACCGACAGAAGAGACTCGAACATCAACAAGCATCAAACCAAACGTCAGGTCGAGTGAAAGGGTTCACTACTATCTGTCAGGCTTGTGGGACGAGGTCTAACTTTACAGTTGATAATTTAGGTCATGCAACATGCAATCACTGCAGAGCTATAGCGCCATATAGAATAAGCAATGTTGCGTAGCAAAAGCAGCACCCGAAGCGGAATTTAGCTGAGACTTTTCAAGACGGCGGCTGTGCCGGAGCCTAGAGAAAAATCATATGCCTGCTCAAATAGAGCGCCTTCAATTGCGCCGACCGTTGCAAGCAAGTCTTGCCGATTTACTCCGCCCATATGTCCGACCCGAAACGTTGTACCCTTTAGTGGCCCAAGTCCGCCTGCAATCTCAATGCCGAATTCTTCATTCATGAACTTGCGGAACTCTACGTCTTGCACTTTATCAGGGTAGTATGTTACTGTCAGAGTATTAGCGGCATCCTTCTCTTCGCACAGGAGTCTAAGGCCAATCCCGCGCATGGCTGCCCTAAAAGCCGCAGCAGTTTGGGCATGACGTAGGAAACGCTGTTGAAGTCCCTCTCGCAAGATCAGTTTACAGCTCTGGTTCAACCCGTAGATCATATTAATCGGGTGAGTGGCGAAGTACTTTGTTGGATCTTCAATAACCGGTGTCCAACGCTTCAAATCGCCGTAATACGTTCCCATCCGACTCTTGCGTTTCTCTCTTGCTGAGATCGCATCCGATCCGAACGCAGCGATCATTAGCCCAGGTGGAACAGCCAGAGCTTTTTGAGATCCTGTGAAACACACGTCGACCCCCCATGCATCCATATTCAGCTCGATTCCACCCAACGAGCACACAGCATCCACCAAGAATAACACATTCTTACCCTTAGCCACACGGCCGAGTTCCTTAACAGGATTCGCAGCACCAGTGGAAGTGTCCACGTGGACTACTAGCAAAGCCTTGTAATTTTTGGATGATAGTTTCTTTTCAACTGCAACCGGATCAGCAACAGAGCCCCAATCCAGTGACATTTTGTCCACATTTGCGCCCAAAATGGAAGCAATCTCAGCTAATCTGTCGCCGAAGTATCCTCCAGATATAGCTAACACCTCATCCCCCGTTTCAATGATATTTGAAAGTGCAACTTCGGCACCTAAAGTTCCCGAGCCTGCTAGCGGTAAAACCAATCCTTCGGTCTTGAAGATACTACGCAAATCTTCCACCGTTTCCTTCAGTAAACTCGCGAACGTTGGGCTAACATGTGATAGCGTAGGACGTGCCAAGGATCGCAGTACGACCGGATCAACGTTAGTCGGACCCGGAATCATCAACAGATTACGCTCGCTCAATTTTTCATCTCTCCAATCCAGAAATGTGATAACTAACGTAAAAGAACTCCCCAAGTAACCGAACAGTGAAGTTGTTAAAACCCGCTCCAATGCTAGAAATGCTGGCCACCAATATGCCACCTAACGTCGAACTTCAAGATCGCATCTCCCAATTCCAAAAGGAATTGAGATCATTGGGAGGACAGTGCCACCTAGCGGCCAAACCGGTCGAACTGCCGAATATAATCCTTGAAATTGTCCTCAACGCAAACTGCAAACTAGCAATAATCGAATCGTGTATCGACAACAACGACGAAATCCGATCAACATTAACTAAACATGGAATCGACGCGCTACACATCCAAGATTCGCAACCACACACACTTGAATTCTTAAGCAAGGCAGATGTGGGAATCACCCATGCCGATATGGCCGTCTCGCAAACCGCAACTGTAATCATCAGGACGGCTAGAGATGAAGATAGACTCGTCAGTTGTCTACCTCGAGTTCACATAGCCATAGTGAGCACTACGAGATTAGTTGAAAAGCTCACAGATGCAACGCAATATTTGAAAAGGAATTTGCAAACCAATGAACCATGTGTGATCTCATTCGCATCTGGACCAAGCAGAACATCCGACATAGAGATGAAGCAAGTGTTAGGAGTACATGGACCACACGAAGTGCACGTAATTCTACTCGAGCAATGAAACCATGACAGACTTGAAAGATAAGATTCTCGAAGGCATCGAAAATACAACTCAACGCCGAGCACTTGGAGCTGCCATGCGCCGCGGTCGAGACGGTAGGGCCACGGCACTTCAGATCCTCGATCAACCGGATAAGCTGCGAGAGCGAGTACGACGGACAAAAGAAGAAGCGATAGCGAATCTGGACGCATTACTCGAAGAGTTCACATTAAACGCGACAAAACGGGGTGCCACTATTTTCCTCGCAAAGGACGGCTCAGCAGCGGTAAACTACATAGCGGAAATAGCCAAAGTCAACAAAGCCAAACTCATAACGAAATCAAAATCCCTTACCAGCGAAGAAATTGAAATGAACCCTCCACTGGAAGCAATGGGTTATGAAGTGGTCGAGACAGATCTAGGCGAAAGAATCATCCAGATTGCGAAAGAGAAACCCATCCATCTAGTATTCCCAGCTGCACACAAAACCGTAGAGCAAATCGCCGATCTATTCTCTTCAGGCCAATCAAAGATACAGCCAGATCATCCGGCCATAATGAAATTCGTACGTGAAAACCTTCGCAACATCTTCCTCTCAGCCGATATCGGAGTCACCGGCGCTAACGTTGCCATAGCTGAAACAGGAACAATCGTAATAGAAACAAACGAAGGTAACGCTCGGTTGGTCTCATCAATACCGAAAATTCAAGTCGTCATCATGGGCATGGAAAAAATAGTACCGTCCGTCGAGAACGCAATCGATATGATCCAAGCCCACCCGACCAGTGCAACAGGCCAACAACTGACAACATACGTCTCATTCATCTCCGGAAGATCACCGCTCAACGACCAGCAGCGGAGAGAACTTTACATCGTAATTCTCGACAACGGCCGCACCAAAATACGAAGCGACCTCGACATTCGAGAAGCACTGTACTGCATACGTTGCGGCGCGTGCATGAACATATGCCCCACCTACGAAGTCGTCGGAGGTCACGTCTTCGGCTACATATACCCCGGACCAATCGGCATACCTTGGACGGCAGGGGTCCACGGATTAGAGAACACAGACTTCGCAGCGTTATGCATTTCATGCGGTCTATGCCACGAAATGTGCCCTGCTGACATAGACATACCCTACCTAATCGCGAAAGTCAAGGAACAACAAAACGAGGAACGTGGCCAAAGCTTTGTGAACAAAGTAATGATCCGGTCCGACGAGTTCGCGAAGATTGCTTCAACCGTCGCACCGATTTCAAATTGGGCTCTAAGGCAAACAAGTTTCAGATACTTATTAGAAAAAACATTAGGCATCGATCGCAGACGTCGTCTTCCGAAATTTTCAAGGGGTACATTCGATGTGTGGTGGAGCAGACATACCCCAACGATGGAAGAATCACATAGAAAGGTTGCTTATTTCGTGGACGTTTATGCGAATTATAATCGCCCGGACATAGGTATCGGCGCGGTCACTTTGCTTGAGAAGTGCGGAGTTGAAGTGGTTGTTCCAGAGCAGAGGACTAGTGGCATGCCATACTTCTCATACGGGGAATTAGAGAAAGCTCGCGCCACCGCTAGCTATAACGTCGAACACATGCTCCCATTCGTACGTAAGGGCTACTGTGTCGTAGCCACCGAACCTACCGCTACGTACTGTTTCAAAGAACTTTACCCAAGACTGCTGAAGAACGATGAAAGCCGCCTTGTTGCTCAACACACCAACGAGTATCTCGACTATTTGACCACAATTGAGTCGTTCAAGGCTTCCATCAAGAAGGTATTTTCAGGGAAGGCGGGTTTCCATATTTCCTGCCATCAAAGAGCATTGGGTAAAGTCGAAGCTACTCTTGACCTGTTGCGTATGACAGGGTTAGATGTGAAAGTGATCGAGACAGGGACGTGCTGTGGAATGGGCGGAACCTTCGGATTGAAGGCGGGTGTGTTAGGTTACGGTCTTTCTACTGAAGTTGGTTTGCCGCTGTTTGAGCTTTTCAAAAAAAGCGAAATCGAATTCGGTTTGACAGAGAGTAGCGTTTGTACGATGCAATTGGAACAAGGGACGAATCTACGTTTCGACCACCCGGTAGCCTTGCTAACTGCTGCTGTCGATGGGCGAAGCGAATATCTTGACAATATTAGAACTAGGGATTAAGCCTAACAGTCTAACGTGAAACTATTAATCGAATCCTAGGATAGGGTGAGGTTTGTATTTGGACTCTAAACGTTCCATCTCGTCAGAGCTAAGCTTCACTTCGAGCGCACTCACAGCTTCCTCGATATGTTCAACTTTTGTTGGTCCGATAATCGGTGAGGTAACTCCCTTATGAAGCAGCCATGCAAGAGCGATCTGAGCCATAGTGATTCCTTTCTCCTTCGCCAACTCTCCTACAACCTCTAGAACATCGAAATCTTCCTGTCTAAAGTAGCGATCTGGAAGATAGCGATCGCTTTTATAGCGAACGGAACTCGGTGCTCCTCCTCGTTTGTATTTTCCAGTAAGGAATCCTCTCGCAAGCGGACTCCAAGGGATAATTCCAATTCCCTCCTCTCGGCATAATGGTATCATTTCACGTTCTTCTTCGCGGTACACAAGATTGTAGTGGTTCTGCATACTGATGAATTTCTCCAAGCCCAATCGTTCGCTCGTAGAAAGTGCATCGAAGAATTGCCAAGAATGCATGGTTGACGCGCCAATATAATATGTCAATCCTTGATGAACTAACTCATCTAGAGTTCTCAGAGTCTCCTCTATTGGAGTTTCAGGATCCCAACGATGGATCTGGTAAAGATCTACATGGGACATGTTGAGCCTTTTCAAAGAACCATGGATCTGTTGAAAGACGTGCCGTCTTGAAAGTCCGCCGTCGTTAGGTTTTTCACTCATCTTATTATACACTTTTGTTGCGACGACCATATCCTCTCTATAATCTTTCAAACACTCGCCGACAATCTCCTCGGATCGGCCGAGAGAATACACGTTCGCTGTGTCGAAGAAATTTACTCCAAGATCGACAGCTCTCTTAACTACGACTTGGGCTTGTTCAAGTTCAAGCTTCCATGGCGCATCGTTTCCGAAAGACATGCAGCCGACACAAATCCTAGACACTTTGACTCCTGCCGACCCCAGATTCACGTACTCCATTAGTCAACCCGCCAAATGAGATTAACCAGCTCATTCATGAATGTTTAACAGAGATCCACGCATAAGTATGTGAAAGTGATGAAGGCCTATCAGCAGGTGATCTTTTGACCCGAAAATTATACTGGGAAAAACCCTACGAACGCGAATTCGACGCAAAAGTAGTGAGGATCGAAGATCGAAAAGTTCTGCTGGATCAAACATTATTCTTTCCTCGCGGAGGTGGTGTCGCTTGCGATATTGGAAATTTGGCTGGACTAACGGTAACGGAGACAACTAAGGAAAGTGGAGAGATTTTTCACATTTTAGGCTCAATGCCAAGCTTCAAAGTCGGCGACACGGTACACGGCCAAATCGAATGGGATCGAAGATACAGATTGATGCGCATGCACACCGCAGGTCATCTCTTAAGCTCAATATTCTTCTCAAAAGCAAACTGCCGTATCACCGGCAACCAGATCGAACAAGAAAAGTCGAGGATGGACTTCAATCTCGATCCGTTCGATCGTTCGCTAATCGAAGGTTTCGTCAACGAAGCAAACCGATTGATCAACCAAGATGCGCAAGTTAAGACATATTTCATGGCACGCGAGGAAGTACTACGTATGCCAGAATTCGTGAAGCTTGCAGAGGCGGCGCCACCGAGCGAACCACAGCTCCGAATTGTCGAGATCACAGGCATCGACAAGCAAGCTGACGGAGGCCAACATGTAGGCCAATTGAAGGAAGTTGGACAGATTCGTTTGCTGAAACTGGAAAACAAAGGCAAGAGCAATCGTCGACTATACTATGACTTATCATGAAATAGAAAGGACGTTTTAGGAAAATTGAAACATTCAAAATTCTCAATACCAAAATCAGAATATGAACAGAGAGTTAGAATAGTACGCGAGAAATTGCGTGGTGCAGGCTTCGATGGTCTTCTTGCGATTTCAGGATATGCTGAACGAGATGGAAACGTAACCTATCTCTGCGGTCACAAGAACGCGTTCCCGTACAGCGCTAGGAGCGAAACCATTTCAGGGCTAGGATACAGCGCATTCCTATTGCCGATTGATTCAGAAACAACCCTAATCGCCCCATTAGGCTACCAAACTGACGCAGTAACAGGCGTAGATCAAACTCAAACAGACACGAATCTGACAAAGGGTATAATTAAGGCGTTGACGGAATCGCGACTCGACCGCGCTAGGCTCGCCATCGCTGGAAGCGATATTCTCCCTGCAGTCTACTTGGATGAAATTAGACGCAGTTGCCCACAAACTTCCGTCCATTATCGCGACGAACTCATCTCCGAGTGCAGAATGACCAAAAGCGAGAATGAACTCCAAATAATCAGACATGCTTCTAAGATCGCCGACAAAGCCTTACAGACTGCTCTCGAATCCATCAAACCTGGAATGACTGAAAGCGCTGTTGGAAGCATAGCAAGAGTGGAAGCAATGGAAAACGGCGCAGATTACGTAGTCAGAGACCGTGTACAGTCAGGCTCCGAAATGGGAAGACTCAGATGGCCGTTCGCGTCACAGAAGAAAATACGGAAAGGCGAATTGATCTCCTTCGATTTTGTTGGTTGGGTGAACGGTTACGGTTTCGACATTTTACGTGTGGGTTCGGCGAATCGCCCGACGAAGCAGCAACGAACAATAATTGAAGCGGCAGGCGAAGCTATGTCAACCATGTGCGAAGCTCTCAGGAACGGGACTACGGTTGAAAACACCATTTCTACCGTCACTAAACTTGAAAGACGCGGTCTGAAAGTTGCACCGTTCGGGCATGCGATCGGATTGGAAATAGTGGAAACACCATACCTTTTACCGGGCGGTACTGGAATTGTAAGGAAGAATATGGTATTCTGTGTTGAACCTGACGTTAAGTCAGGTAAGTATTCGGTCTCGGTGGAAAACGAAGTGATTGTTACGAATAACAAACCTGAGATTCTAACTAAATTGCCGATAAACGCTTGGAGTTAGTCCACTAAAATCACGAGTCTTTCTCAGCGAACGCACCTTTTCCTTGAAGAGCTTCTTCTATCTGATCCTTTGTCAGCACAAGAGCAAACCCTCGACGAAGAGTTTTCAATTCAGCTTTTTGGATTTCAGAATCATCGGTAGCGTTGATATCTGATCCGAACACGACCTTGTAGCCGTGTGCATGTGCCTCTCTTGCAGTTGTGCCACAGCAGTAGTTGGTCATTGTTCCACATATGATCACGGTGTCAATTTTGAGATTCTTTAGAACATAGTCCAGTCCGGTACCCGTGAAAGCCCCGTAGCAGGGTTTCTTGATCACAATATCCGTATCATAGTTGGGCTTTAGAGCTGGGTCTATGCTTTCTTTCTGGAAAAGTGGTGGTCCTTCGTAATCGTCGAACTTGTCTAGAGGAGTCCATGCCTCTCGCCAAGCTGGTGACATATCCAAATAATCTGGTCGAAATTCAAAGTAAGTATAGATAATCGGCACACGTAGGCTTCTGCTTAGATCCAACAGTTCTTTGATTTTCGGTATCTGTGCCGTTGCATCAGGAATCCAGGAGGGCGTCAATTTTGGGTTCGTGAACTCTTCAACCATATCAATAACGATAAGTGCTGTTTTCTTCGGATTAATTTTGATCGTGGCTTCGCCATTTTCGTACTGTGTTTTGGCTTTTTTCAGAATGTAATCGACAGTGAATTGGCCTGGTTTCAGTTTATCCAACATATTACATTCAACAAAATTCGTTTACGAGACGATACGCCAAAAAGCTTGCTCAGTACCGTTGAGTAGTCGTTAGGTAACTCATTAGACCGTTAAGTACTCATTTCTATTGTTGAATGAAACTCTTGGTTTGAAATCGTGAGTTAAATCGTAGAACCAAGGCTAGAAGTTGTGCGATAATTGTTAAAAGAGTGATAGTAAGTGTGGTGTTGAAGTCCTTGAAACCGAAATTCGGAATCGTCCTCCCAACGAGGGGCATACTGTTCTCGAAAACCAGCGCACGAAAGGATATCGTAGAATTAAGCGAACTTATCGAGGAATACGGTTACGACGCGGTTTGGGCGGGTGACAGTATACTCGCTAAACCTAGGCTTGATTCGATAGCTGTACTATCAGCCGCAGCTGGAGCGACCACAAAAGTGAAGCTTGGCACAGCGTGCTTCGCAAGTTTTCCGTTAAGACATCCTATTCTGCTGGCTTATCAGTGGGCGACTCTGGATGTCATATCAGAAGGACGGAGTCTGTTGGTAATCTGCCAGGGAACACCAACTCAGCATGGAAAAATCTATCGTAACGAGTACGCCGCGTTCGGAATACCACCACGAGAAAAGGTAGAGAGACTCGAAGAGGGAATTGAAATCCTGAGAAAACTCTGGGAATCGGACAACGTCAGTTATAACGGTCAAAAATACAAATTCGAAGATGTTACGATGCTCCCGAAACCAGTCCAAAAACCATGCCCGATCTGGATAGCGTCAAATCCACGATCAACTGGAGAACTAGAAGGGCCGCCCGGCGAGATTGAGAAGAACTTTGACAGAGTCGGCAAATATGCGGACGGATGGATGACCACAATGGTTGAACCGGGAGAATTCAAAGAAGATGCTGAGAAAGTCCTTGAAGCAGTACGCAAACATAAGCGCGGAACAAACAACTTTGGCATGTGTCTCTATCATAACGTAAACATGAATGACGATCGGGCGAAAGCAGGCGCCGAAGCAAGTGATTTTCTCTTGAAATATTACAGAGAAGACCCATCCGGAATTCTTGATAAATGGGTCGCCTACGGAAAACGAAAAGACTGCATCGAGAGACTGGAAAAGTTTGCTTCCGCAGGTGTCAATACGTTCTCAATAAGATTCGTAGCATGGAATCAAATCGAGCAACTAAAGCGATTCAGCAAGGAAGTTCTCCCTAGCTTCTGATCTCAATTAACGCTCAGCGACGCCGTTCTAACTTTTTCCCGAACGCTATCCTAGCGGCGGCCAGAAGAGACAACGCTGCACCTGAGAGAACAATCGTCGTCGTTGAATGCATAATCAGCGATGGAGAAGCAAGGACCTCCGCGAAAAGAAAATCCGTAACTCGACGTGGACCCCGAATCCTTCTAGAAAAACGCCACAGTCGCATCCGAGAATTCTGGGATCTCAGAGCCATACAAATAATACTACGATTTAGTATTTGAAACTTGTCATCGTCACGATCGCCGCTAAAATGTCAATCATAGACCACACTAGCAGTTTGGGAAACAAAAATTGAACACATCCGTTGCGTTTCAGGGAGAACACGGTGCATACAGCGAACAGGCTGCATTCGCGCATTTTGGACCAACTGCATCAACTGTTCCTTGCAGAAGTATTCGAGATGTCTTCGAGTCGGTCCAAGAAGGTCGGGTTCAATACGGAATAGTGCCGGCTGAGAACTCATTGGAAGGAACCGTCAATCAAACATACGACCTACTACTCAGCTCACCTCTAAAAATAAATGGGGAAATCAAGCAAAGGATAGTACATTGCTTGCTTGCCATCCCAGGAACGAAACTAGAAAACCTGCGCATGATTTATTCACATCCTCAAGCGCTCGCTCAATGCGCAACCTTTCTACGAACCTTGAAAGCTGAAGCAATTCCGGCCTACGACACAGCTGGAAGCGCTAAGATGATACAGGACAAAAGGATCTCTGATGCAGCAGCCATCGCCAGCGAACGGGCGGGCGAACTTTACGGTC
>Ga0326727_10004871_pt1 | contig 39351 bp, 38 predicted proteins | sample MB2enrmetagenome_FD_207643 | JGI IMG/M metagenome (GOLD analysis project Ga0326727, IMG submission 207643) | Lab enriched peat soil microbial communities from McLean, Ithaca, NY, United States - MB29MY | ecosystem: Environmental > Terrestrial > Soil > Wetlands > Peat | place: USA: New York...
AGCTGCTGAAAGGCTGCGTCGATCTTCGCCTTAACCTCTTGGGGCGAATGGCCGGCTTCCACAAAAAGATTGCGATACTTTCCGGTTGCATAGGCTCCGGCGCCGTCCTGGGGCGCAGTCTGAGCCAGCGCAAAGGGCGCAGCGGCGAAGACGGGAATGAATGCCAACGCGAGCAGGCAACTCCAGGCATGGACTGAGTACATTGCTGTTTTCCTTTCGCAGCAACGGGAGAGGACTGCGCTGCTATTTCAAGAATATCGCGCATGGCCGCTGGACGACTAACCTCGCGGCGCATCCGCATTTATAGCCAGCGCGCAGGTCTATTTCTGCTCCTGCCGGGCTTCCTTTTCGGCGTCTTTGCGGGCCTTCTCGTCGGCGCGCGCCTGGGCATCGAGGCCATGCGTGGGATCCCGATGAAGCACTTTGCGCGAAACGTCGGGCCAGAACTCATCGAAGACCGAACCAAACCCGCCCTCGGCGGTCACAATAAAACCGTTGGTAAAGGTCTGGCCAATCCCGGAGTTGCTGGACGGATAGTATAGATTGGAGATTGCGCCTCCGGCGATATTGCCCAGAATATTCGAGTAGTTGGGCTCCCACTTGCCGGTATTATCGTGCTTGCAGATTACATTGGTGGCCAGAGAATACAGGAGCCTGTGAGTGACGGTTCCGTGGCCGAGGCGAAAATAACGGGGGTCCTGGTGCAGGATGGAAGGCAGAATGCCGTTGCCGATCATGTTGCCGTCGAAAGCGTCCAGATAGGCCGCTCCCGACCGCTTCCCATAGCCCTGGAGTCCCCATCCGAATCCCTTATCGTCGTCCAGAGCCTCGTGATAACCGGCAACCACGAATGCGGCGGCAAAGGCTACCGGATCGGTGGTGGAGCGAAGGGCGAGCTTCATCTTCTGCCCCGCGGTCAGCGAGACGGCGTCGGCGCGATAGGAGATATTGAACATCGGCACAATGCCCACCAGCCGCTGCTTCTCCTGCTCCTTGATCTGCTCTTCGGCCTTCTCGTGCTGGCTTTTTTCGGCGGCGGGCGGCGGCGCGGGGGTTTGAGAGCTGGATGTGCCCTGTGCGGCGGGGGTCTGCTGATCAAGAGGCTCGGCTGACGCAACCTCGAACTGCGGCCGCGGCGCATCGGGGAACTCCGCGGCCGCGGTGACGTTCGGAGCCGAGCCATTTTCCTGCGCGGACGCGCGGGAAGGCGATACCACCAGAGCCATTCCAGCAAGAAATGTTGTGGAAAGAAGATAAGAACCGAAGCGCATTCGCCCACCAGTCATGGATTTGGCCCGATCAGCCAGCTCCGCGTGAAAGCGCGAATCGGCCAGGGGCTACCCTTTAAGGGTAAATCACTCCCCCGCGAAGCCTACCGTTCAACCTCCGGTTCAAACCCCGCTCAGAGAAAACATTTCATCGTCCGTATACAGTGCCTGTTTGTTAGACGCGCTTCTGCCTTCCGAGGACACAACAATCTGCCCCAACAGATAAGAGTCTGGGTGCCCCATCCTTTCCGCTTACCTAGCGGAAAGGGTGGGATTAGTTGCGGCCTCTATTGGATCGCCTGCCGGGTCTTGATCTCATTGAGCAGCAGCTCGATCCGGTCTTCGCTCTCCAGCGCATGAAAGCGGTCTTCGAGCGACTCAGGAACCATCACCTCGCTGGCGGCGGCGTTCTGGGCTGCCTTCAGGTGGACGCGGGTCTTCATCCGGCCCAGCGCGTGCTCCTGCCCGATACCTACCACTTGCCGCGCCTCCGTCGCCCGGCCCACAACCTTGGCCCGCCGATGCTCGGCCACCAGCATCTCGCAATGGGCGCGCGTTTCGCCCAGCTTCTGCTCCAGCTTGCGCAGCGCCTGGCGAAGGTTGTCGGCCTCGTGCTTCTGGTCCTCGGCCTGGGTGGTAAAGCCGGCCACCAGCTGGTCGTGGCTCAGCGCCCGTTCCAGCGCCGCGCGGGCCAGGTCGTCGTGGCCCTTCTGTACGGCTAGCTCCGCCTTGTGCCTCCACTCCGCCGCCTGCTCGGTATGCTCGACGCGCTTCTTCTCCAGCAGGTGCTCGTCGGCGATGGCGATGGCCACCTGCGTCTTCACCTGCATCAACTGGTTCTCCATGTCCAGCACGATCTGTTTCAACATCCGCTCCGGATCCTCGGCCTTCTCGATCAGGTCGTTCAGATTGGCGCGCAACAATGTGCTTACTCTCTCCAGCAGTGCCATGACGTACCTCCTTGTTTGTTCAGCCGTCAGTTGTCAGTTGTCAGTGGTCAGTCACCTCGTGCCCGGCACAACGAGTTACTGTGCCGGCTTCACAAAATACCCCGACACACGCCATTTCCCATCCTTGTCGAGCATTAGAATAACCGTCTCCAGAACCGGCCCCATGCCCGCAAACTCGGTCTTGTACGGAAGGATGACGTACTCTCCCTTCGGCGTATTGGGAAGATCGGTTTGATACTGCGCCCCCAACAGCGTTCGACTACCGGCGACGCCAAGCGGTGCACGGACTTGCTGAAGAGCCTTCTCCCAATCCTCCTTCGATACTTTTGATTGGAAGAACGATGCGGCCTCCCGCCAGCTTTGTCCGTAGTTGACGGCGTCCACTAACGCCAACCATGATCGCGCGGCCTGTTTCGCAGCTTCTTGTTTAGCGGTCTGATCCTGTGCCACCGCCGCGGCCGGGGGTTGTGCAGCCTGTGTCTGCGTAAAGACCGCGCAAGGCAACATCAACATTCCCAGGAGTGCGGCAATACAAACTGTTTTCTTCATACTCTCCTCGTCTTCCTCAAGACTGTTTTCAGGGGCTAGAGCCCCGGTTCATGGATGCGCTCAGTGCGGCACGGCTGAAGCCATGCCCTGTTACAAAACAATTCGAGTGTTGTGGCATCCCTCCCTGGGCCGCAAAAAGAAGAACGCGGCGAGGGGTGGGGCGCCCAGCATTTACTTCTCAGCCGGCTTATCCGCTGCCGGAGCCGCGGGTTTGGCGATTTGCTCCATCTCCTTGCTCATCTCATCCGTCAAGGGCTTCATCCGCTCCTGCATCCGTTGCATAACCAGAGGCATATACTCCTGCATGATGACCGGCGTCATCGCAACCATGTGCTGCCCGGCCGGCGTGCTGTAAAAGGCAATCATCCCGTCCACATCGGAGCGGGACAGATGCTTTTGATAGATGCCCGCCATATCCGAGATCATCTCGTCGAAAGGGTAGATGTCGAAGACCCGCGCCATGTACTTGTCCATGACTATCCCGACGGCTTGCTGCTTTTCTTCGGACATCATACCCATCTCCGGATGGTCTTTCTGCATCTGCTGCATTTGCGTTTTCATCTGCTGCTGCACCAGCGCGGGCATCATCTTGGTCACCGACGCCATCTGGTCGCGCACATGCATCAGTTCGAAGAGCTTGATCAGCTGTTCCTTCGTGGGCTGTTGATCGGCAGGAACGGCCGTTGATGCCGCAGCCGCAGGCGCGGTCGTGGGTTGTGCGGCAGGGGCTTGCGCAAAGGCTGCGCAGGGCAACATCATGATTCCCAAGAGTGCGGTCATACAAACTGTTTTCTTCATAATCTCCTCGTCTTGAATGTTCTTCAATCAGCGATGATTTGGTTCGTGGTATCCCACCCTTGCGGCAAGAACAAGAACGCCACAAGGATGGGGCACCCAGTCTTTACTTTTCCTCCGGCTTCTCTCCCGCCTTCGGCTTGATGGCCTTCACGTTGGACATCAGTTGCTTGATGTCCATGCCGCTTAAGGCCTCAAAGAGCGCCGGAACCTGCGCCGCAATCCTCGTCATGTCGCCGGTGATCTTGTACGCTCCGGCGGCGTCTTCGCCTCCCGTCGAGACAATGGTGATCTTGTCCACTTTGCTGAGCGGCTCGGCCATCGCGCGCACCACGTCAGCCATGTTGGTGAGCAGCTTGTCCACAACCGCGGCCTGGTTCCACTCCTGGTAGGCCTCGGCCTTCACGCTCATCGCCTTGGCTTCGGCCGTTCCCTTTTGTAAGATGATGCTGGCCTCGGCCTCGCCCTGCGCGCGGATCGCGGCTGCGCGGCCCTCGGCTTCGGTGGTCAGGCGGTTCTTCTCCGCGGCTGCCATGTTCTCGATGCGCTGCCGCTCGATCTCGGCGGCTTTGAGCACGGTGGCGATGAGCTGCTTTTCATTGCGCAGAATCTCCGCCTCCTGCACCTTGATCTGCCCCTCGCGCTCCACCTGCTGCACCTTTACCTGTTCGGCGGTCACCTGCTGAAGCATGACGTTGGTTTGCAGCTCATAGGACTTGTCGGCGGTGGCCTGCTGGCGGCGGCTCTGCTCGGCGTACTCGGCCTTCTTGATGTCCAGATCGCGCTGTGCCTCGGCCTGGCGTGTGGCTGATGCGGTCTCGGCGATCACCCGCTCCTGGTCGGCCTTGGCCTTGTTCACTGAGGAATCGCGCATCGCGTTGGCGCGCAAAATCGCGGTGTCGCGCTCCGCCTCGGCGGTGGCCACATCGGCGTCGCGCTTGATACGCGCAACATCCGGCCGGCCCATGTTCGAGATGTACTCGTTCTTGTCGCGGACCTCCTTGATGGTGAACGAGATCACCTCCAGGCCCATCTTGCTCATGTCGTCGGCGCAGGTGCCGCGCATGCGGTCTCCCACCATCTCCGGCTCCTTGACGATCTGCTCCACCGTCAACTGGCCGATGATGCCGCGCAGATGGCCTTCCATCACCAGGCGAATCAGTCCTTCGCGCTGTTGCGGCGGTTTGGTCAGGAACTGCTCGGCCGCGGTCAGAATCGAAGCCTGGTCGCTGCGCACCTTGATCTGCGCGACTGCCTCGACGGTCACCGCGACGCCCTGTTTGGTGTAAAGGTCCTGTTGCGGAGCCACATCGAAGCTCATCAGCTCCAGGCTCAGTTCGCGGCAGTTCTCCACCATGGGGAAGATCACCGTGCCGTGGCCCTTGATGACGCGAGGACCGCGGAATCCGAAGACAATCAAGGCCTCGTTAGGTCCAGCCTTGCGATACATCTTGGCGAGCAGACCCATGATGAAGATCAGTGCGAGTACGCCCAGTCCGACAATCAAAATGATTTGGTTATCCATTGCAATCCCGGCCCCTTCATCCGGGAGGTGAGTGGTTGATGGTTTTCGTTCAGGGTCGGGATGCTATTTGCATCCGCCCTGCCTGTAGCATGGCCACGATGTACCAGGCAACCGTGGCAAAAATCACTCCCACAGGCGCAAGATAGATGAAAGAAAAGGTTGCCTGCTCCGGATGACGCGCCAGATGGGAAGACATCCACTGCGCCATGGCAAAGATGCAGATGATCTCCGTCCTCATCCACGCCAGCAGGTCAATCGTCAGCGATTGCAACCGGTCGCGGTTCGCTTCCGTCACCCCGACCGGGTAATTGAACATCGATGGTAAGCGCGCGATTGCCGTGAGCAATAGAAAAAGCGCCAGGCTCAAGATGGGCAGGAAAATTAAGGACATGGGCGAACCCCAGCCATTGGGATGCCCGGCAATATCAAAGTGGATTGGAATCCGATCCGGCAGGCGATTGGGGCCGAATACGTCGCTACAATAGCCCCAAATCTGAAGTGCCAGAACCGTCAAACCGATAGTTGCAAGAGTCTTTCGCATTGCGCCCTTCCCGCGGTAAATCTTCGATTCACAAGGTGCCGAAAAAAATCACTGTCCACTGTTCACTGTTTCGAGCCGGTGTTGCGGCCGTTCTTAGGAAACAACTTAGCCAGTAACCCCAGCAGGAAGATCCCCACCAGGATGGCCATATCGATGATCAGTACGCCGTTGTTGCTCATATCCTCTCTTACTCCCTCAGTCCCTGGTCCCTGTTCCCTGCTCTTCCTGCAAATCTTCCCAGCGCCGGACGTAGGCTACTCCCTTTTCGTAGCGAACGACGAAGACCTCTTCCTGCTTTTGAATCGCCACGCCGTCCTCGGAGCGCGCCGGCACCGAGTGGCGCGCTCCCAGTTGTTCGTAAACAATCTCCCCGATTCCACCCATCCGTATCGGAGCTGAAACCCGGCCCACTACGCCGACCACATCAGTCTCGTCCGCGGTAAGTTCGTGCTCGTGGGGCAGCATCACCTTGGCCAGGAAGAAGAAGACGATCGCTCCTCCGGCCACGCCGCAAACTCCGGCCAGCACCACCACGACTCCTGCAATAAAGCCGCCGTAGCGGGTGAGCAAATAGCCCGCCGCGCCAAACCAGCAGAGAAAAATCATCAGCGAGAAGGTATTCCACCAGGGAATGATGGCTGTTGTCTGCCCCGCTCTCAACCCCGTTGCACCGTGCGACGCCGCGTGTGACAGGTGGCCGGCGCTGGGCAGATGCGTGGCGTGCGGCATATGCGGCACGTGAACGTGCCCGCCGAAGTGTCCCATGCAGCCCAGCAGCGAAAACGCGCTAAGAAAGAGCCCTACGAGAAAGCAAACGAAATAAAAAGTCTCCCAGTGCATCGTTACGCCTCGCCTTTCCTGCCATTTGCTTTGAACCCTTGTTTCCGCGATTGGACCGCCGCCAGCTCCGTATCTTTCTGATCTCTGTTTCTCGGCCGCAGGACTTCGGTCAGCCGCGGCATCAGCCCCGGCGTCTCCAGGATCGCTTCGAGAAGCAGCAGGCACTCCCGCGAGTGCTCGTGGCGGGCCAGGGTCAGCAGCGCCTTCATCAACTCCGGGTCGCGGCGGAAGCGCTCGGCGCCCGCCACCAGCCATAGGTCCAGCTTGTCTTCCAGGGGGCGCAGTTCGCTTTGCAGCTCCAGCGAGTAGCCCTCGGGGTCGTCCACCAGGTAGCCCGGATGCACCTTGAAGAAGCGGGCCAGTAGCTGCCGCGTGGTGTTGGTCATGTGCGGCCGCGCGCCGCTTTCAATCTGCGAAAGGTAGCTTTGGCTTAGCTTCGAGCCGGTCTCGGCCGCCAGGTCGCGCACCATCTCCTGCTGGCTCATCGCCCGGTCCAGGCCGCGCAGGCTGCCCTCCACCTCGCGCAGATAACGGATTTTTTCGCCCAGCTTCATAAGTTCCAGTGGTCAAGGATCAGGGATCAGCGATCAGTTCCAGCGTGCCCCACCCTCGCCTCGTTCTTGTTGTTGCGGCTTCGGGGTCCCCAACGACAGGTCTTTGTCGTTGGGGTGAACTAGGGTGGGAAACAACGAACCCAATCCGGCCCGTTCCCATCCCGTCCGCGATGGAGATGCAGATCATTTCACCTCTCCATCGCAATATGCAATAGGTATATCGCAATCCGCAATAGTTGTCAAGAAGATTTTGAAAATAATTTTAAGAGACGCTTTTTCATTGGATTTTGCCGGAAGGGAGCGTGTAGAGTGAGGCTCATAACGGACTCAAGAGGAGGTTCCAACCATGCCCCAAACCCATCCTGTTGTTCATTTCGAGATTCTCGGTCGTGACAAGACGCTGTTGGAAGAGTTTTACAAGGGCGTATTCCAATGGGAGATCGACCCGATCGAGGACTGGTATTCGCTGGTCAAGCCCGGCACGGGTATCAACGGCGGCATCGGCGCCCGTGAGCAACACAGCGGACATGTAACGTTTTATGTCGCGGTTGAGGATGTCAGCGCGGCGCTCGAACTGATTGAAAGTAAAGGCGGAAAGAAGGCCTTTGGGCCAAACCCCATCCCCGATGGCGGCATCGTCGCCGGCTTCCTCGATCCCGAAGGCAACCTGATCGGGTTGGTGCAGGGGCCGCCGGGGATGTGATGTGAGGATCATCGGCTGTGCGGCAAGGGCGCAGCCAGCACATCACGTGAACAAGCCCCCCACCCAAGCCACGGCGCGAGCGACGAGTCCCGGCTCGGGCTTTCTCAGCTCCTCGATCAATTGCTCGGGGGCCGGTTCATCTCCGGTGACAAAAGTCGGAGCATAGGGGATATAACCTTCGTTCAGATCTTCCTGCCAATCCAGGATTTCGGCCACAATCGGATCGCTGCTCTCGCCCCGGGCCGTGCTCTCAAACTCAGCGGCTGTCGCTTCCCGCGCCACCGCCAGGTCCTTCAGCAATTTGGCCTCTTCCAATCTGCCCTCGGCCTCTGCCCTGCTCGCGTTATCAAACAGTTGTTTGGCCTCGCGGTGGTGGATCTTGGCAATTTCGAGGCAGTCTTCGGCTGCCGACCTGGCCTTGAATATGTAATCGGACTGTTGATACTTCTTCGTTTCGTCTTGCATTGTCTCCTCCTGCCCGCAAATATCCGCCTGCGGACCGGTCGATCCATCAAGTCTCTGCGCTCTACATTATTCCTCAATACATGAAGTTGGGAAATTTCTCATCTCGCGGGTGTAAAATCTCGCTCGTGAGTACTCCGCCCGAAGTCGTCACGATCCATGAGAAGGAAGAGCGTAACTGGCTGCCCCTGGCGGTAGCCTCTGCCGTTGTCCTGTCGATTGTTGCCATCGCCATCCTGGTGAGCCTGAAAGACGTCCGCGGCAAGAGCGCGGTGGCGCCGGTCAACGCGCCTCAGGACCCTTACGCGGGCAGCCTCGCGCTGACAAGCCTGGCCATGAGCGAATCCGCCAATTTGGCCGGAGGCAAGGTCACTTACCTGGATGGCCATATCGCCAACACCGGCGCCCGCACCGTCACCGCCGTTACTGTGCAGGTGCTCTTCCGCGATTTCGCCCACGAAGTAGCCCAGAATGAGACCAAGTCCCTCAAGTTGATCCGTGTGCGCGAGCCGTATATAGACGTTGAGCCGGTCTCCGCGGCTCCGCTCAAACCAGGTGACGGGCACGACTTCCGGATCATCTTCGATGCGGTTTCGCCCGACTGGGACGGCGCCTACCCGGAGATTCGCATCCTCCACGTCGAATCGAAATAGACCTCTCTCACCATCACGCTGCGGCAAACCTATTGCCGTTTTTTGAGACGAAATGCCCATGAACATCCTGCAATCCGTCGTTACCCCGAAAGCAAGAAAGGTAGTACCCCGTCGGATTTACCTATGGGCGAAGGACGTTCGGAACGCCCGCCGGGTCAAGAGGAATCCTGGCCGCATCCTGCTGGTGAAAGAGATACTTCCGGCGTATGCGGCGCTCGGAGGGCGCATTCTCTGGATAGGTTGCCGGCGTTATACCAAGGAATATGGCTCTCTGTTGGCCCGCTGCGGCGGAGAATGCTGGACAACCGATATTGAAATTTCCCACGCCAAATGGGGAGAAGCAGGCCGACATTTCACCTGGGATCTCACCTGCATTGACCGGCTGATCGCCGCCGGATCCTTCGATAGCGTGCTCTGCAATGGTGTCTTCGGGTTTGGCGTGGACACTCGCCCATCCCAGTTGGCTGCTTTGAAGACGATGGGCTGCATCCTGAAGCCGGGCGGAAGATTGCTTCTGGGATGGAATACGGATCGAGTGGAAGACCCGCTGTCCTTCCCGTTCGTACAGAGCGCCTTCGTTGCCGACGCTCCAACCGCCAGGGGCGCGCGAATTGATCTTCCGGAAGTGGCTTACATGTATGATTTTCTGCGCCGAAGTGAATAGCCGAAGCCCGGTAGCGGGAAACGATTTTACTCGGTAGAAACTACCCTATCGGCAAAATTTACACACCCGGCTTGCCGCATCCAACTCTTCTTTGTCGCCGCCCCATGCAGCAGTCGCGCGCCAAGTCATACAATCCAAAGCAAATCCAGATTTTCATGTCCAGCTGCCAGGTTTGGCGCGCGCCTTGCTCTCTATAAAAGCGAGCAGACACAACCGCTCACCCCGTGCAACCCTGGCGGAGAAAAACCCTGAAGGGGGTCTAATTAAGATGAAAGCCATCGCAATATCTCGGAACTTGTTCCCTCGCCAGCTTGTATTTGTTTTGCTGGCATCTGCAATTGCAATTCCCGCCCTTGCGCAACAGGGGCAGCCAACGACAGACTCCCAGAACACTCCGCCTGCCGCGGTTGAGCAGCAGTCCTCCGCCATTGCACCGCCGTCGGTCTCCATCAACGCCCCCAAGGAGGGCTTCTGGGGCCGGGTCAATCCCTTTGCGCGCAAGAAATGGGTCAATAACCGGGTGGAACCTATCAAGGGCGAACTCAATGAGTTGGATGAAGTCAACGCCAAAAACGGGCGCGACATCAAGGACGTGGACGGCAGGGCGCAAGCGGGCATCCGCAAGGCTCAGTCCACCGCGGACGCGGCCAACCAGACAGCCGGCGAAGCCGGCAGTCTGGCGCAAAGAGCCAATGCCACAGCGCTGGGCGCGAACGGCCATGTGGACCAGTTGAATACAACCGTCTCCGGCCTGGACCAGTATCACCAGGCAAATCAGCTCGACGTGGCGTTTCGCCACGGTCAGCCGATCCTGTCGGCCGCGGCCCGCAAGCAATTGGACGCCTTCGCCGCCAACCTGGCTGGCCATCAAGGCTACGTGCTGGAGATTGAGGGCCATTCGCCTCAGGCCAGCACCGCCGGCATCCAAAGTTCAGGACGCCTGGCCGAGGCGGTCAAGCGCTACCTCGTCACTGAAGATCAGATTCCCGTCTACCGTTTGCACGCCGTAGCCCTGGGCAATGCACCCGCCGGCGCGGAAGAGACCAAGCCCGCAAAGACGAGCAGCGTCAGCATCCGGTTGATGGAAAACAGTTTGGCGGCCCGGGAAGTCGCATCTCCCCATGATGCGGCCTCCTTGACCGGCGCGGAGCGGCCCTAAGAACCCGCAGCCCCGCCCCCGAGGCTCCTATCCGCACCGGAGGCTCCCAGCCTTCCGGCCGCCAATCAAGCTCTCGATAACGAGAGAACCAAGGCAACTGGCCCCCGCTCATAACGGGGGCCGATTTTTATGTGTGCGGTCCTCTGCAAAAACGGCGACTGAAGGGTATTGGAAAAATGCGGTCCCTCTACCCGCTAGAATCAACGTGTATGCATCCAACTATTCCAACCACCGAAGCCGCCGAAACCACCCCCGCAAACACTCTTGGCGGCAGCCGCTTCCTCCGCGCCTGCCTGCGCCAGCCGGTCGACCGCACGCCCGTCTGGTTTCTCCGCCAGGCCGGCCGCTATATGCAGGAGTACCGCGAGATCCGCAAGCACCACACGCTACTGGAAATCTGCAAACAGCCGGAGTTGGCCGCCGAGGTCACCATCACCGCAGCGGAAAAGCTGGGCGTGGACGCGGCCATCATCTTCGCCGACCTGCTCTTGCCGCTGGAGCCGATGGGCCTGGACTTCGATTTTCAGGCCGGGGAGGGGCCGGTGGTGCATCATCCGGTCCGCACCGCCGACGATGTTCGCGCCCTGCGCACCGATCGCGCCGCCGAACTGGCCTACGTCGCGCGCGCCATCGAAAAGGTCGCCGCGCACTTCCGCAACCCCCTGGGCGTCATCGGCTTCTGCGGCGCGCCTTACACTCTGGCCAGCTACATGATCGAGGGCGGCGGCTCGCGCAATTACATCCACACCAAGCGGATGATGTACTGGGACACCACTGCGTGGCGCAGCCTTTTGGACAAGATCGTCGTGGTGCTGACGGAGTATTGCCGCCTGCAAGTGGATGCCGGCGCGGACGTCATCCAGATCTTCGACAGTTGGGTCGGCTCGCTCGGCCTGGCCGATTATCGCGAGTACGCTTTCGAAGCCTCCCAGCGCCTTGTGCATTCTATCCAGCAGATGGGCGTGCCGGTGATTTACTTCGGTGTCGAGACCGCTGGGCTGCTCACGCAGATGGCCGCAACCGGCGCGGACGTGATCGGCCTCGACTGGCGGCAGCCGCTCGACGAAGGCTGGCGCGCCGTCGGCCACGGCCATGCGGTCCAAGGCAACCTCGATCCCATCACGCTCTTCGCGCCGCTCGAAGTCTTGCAACAGCGCGTTCATGAAATTCTGCGCGCCGCCAACGGCCGTCCCGGTCACATCTTCAACCTCGGCCACGGCATCGTGCCGGGCACACCGGTCGAGAACGTGCAAGCCGTCGTACGCATGGTGAAAGAATTCCGGCTGGAGACCGCGCATGGGTAAACAAGCCGTCCTCCTGCTAGCCCATGGCTCGCCCGATACCATCGAGCAGATTCCCGAATACCTGCGCAACGTGACGGGCGGACGGCAGCTCCCACGCGAGGTCGTAGAGGAGATTCAGCGCCGCTACGCGCTGATCGGCCGCAGCCCTCTCACCGAAATCACGCAGGAGCAAGGCCGGCTGGTCGAAGCGGAGTTAGCCGCAGTTGGAGAGCGCGTCCCGGTCTATGTGGCCATGCGCAATTGGCATCCTTACATTGCTGACGTTGTCAGCAGAATGCGCGCCGACGGAGTGGAAGATGCCGCGGTCCTCTGCCTCGCTCCGCAGAATTCGCGCACCAGCGTCGGTCTCTATCGGCGCGCAGTCGAGACTTCCGGCCTGCGTATCGACTTCACCGAGAGCTGGGCCGATCATCCGCTCCTCATCGAAGCCTTTGCCGAGCGCCTCCGCCCCGCCTGGAACAAGCTCAGCGACGAGACCGGCGCGCCGGTCCCAGTCCTCTTCACCGCGCATAGCGTCCCTGTTCGCACCATTCAGGTTTCTGAAGGCCAACCCGCCGACCCCTATGCCGACGAGGCCCGACGCACCGCGGAGCTGGTGGCCTCGCGTGTGCCGGAGATTCCACAGTGGCGCTTCGCCTTCCAAAGCCAGGGAGCGAGCGGAGGACCATGGCTCGGCCCCACGGTCGAGCAGACGCTGGAATCCATCGCCGCATCAGGCGCAAAGACGGTCTTGTTCCAGCCCATCGGCTTTCTCTGCGATCACGTTGAGATTCTTTACGACATCGACATCTTCTTCCGTGAATTTGCTATTAAGATCAATGTTCGCCTGGAGCGCCCTGAATCGCTGAACGCCTCGGTCACGCTCGCGCGCGCCATCGCGGACCTCGCCCGCCAGGGACTGACGCGCCTCAACAGCCTCTGATACTGCGTTACAACTCCACTCCGCAGAGATGAACCTCCAGCCCCATCGCGTGGAACATGGTTGCCTTTGCGGCCAATGCGTGGTCGGCCTCTTCGGCAGAGGGCGCATAGGCGACGTTTACATGGTTGGAAGGGTGCCGCGCCATGAACTGATTTTGATCGACGCCATGCAGCACCACGTGCATCACGGGCCACTGTGCAGTGACCTCGGCCCAGCGGCGATGGGTCTCCGCTTCCGACAAAGAGATCGCCGTGGCGCGGCCCAGATCAACCTTGAGGCTGCCATTCTCAACGAAGACGCGGCTCCAGACCACTTCACCGGGCTTGCAGACTCCGGTCAGCGTTCCGCCACCGAGACGGAAGTACATCGGCGGTTGGCGCTTGCTGACGGCGCCGCGATAGCCTCCGGCCAGATGCGAAGCGGGCACGGCGCCTGAGATCTGGAAGAGCCAGACGAACTCGTCGAAGCCGTCGGCGGTGTACCGCTCGCCCCAGCGGACATCGTGCAGCGTCGTCGCCGGATCAAGGCCCATCGCAGTCCAGACGCGATTGGTCACCACCGCATCGACGCCCACGCACTCGTCCACTTCGTTGAAGTGCGGCAGCGCCCGGCCGGCGTAGAGTTCTCGGCCATCGCGGCTATAGGCGGGCGGACGATCAACATTGTTTAACAGGCCCTCGGCGAGATCGGATGCGGGAACCAGGTCTTTCAGGCCCTGCTGATATTGAATGCCGATGGCGTCGCAGCCGAACTCATCGGCGATGCGCAAAGCGGCAATGTACATGCAGCACTGATCGAGAATCTGCGCGTCGGTCAGATCGTTAGCTTCGTCCGCGCCGGTTTCAAAACGAACTCCGCGCGCATCAAGCCAGTCGCGAATCTGCTGTGCTTCCTGCGCGGTCACCTCGCGCATCGCCGCATAGAGCGCCGATTGGCTAAGACGCTCCTTATAAAACCCCGCCGGATTCATCAGCGAGTCTTCGATGATGGCATTCATCATGCCCATGCAGCCCTCGTCAAAAACGCCGAGCAGCGCCTTCCTGCTAATCAGCTCGCTGGCCAGCGCCGCGCCCAGAGTGCGTTCGGTCTCATCCACATGGGCCGGATCGAACTCATGTACGTGCGACGTGTCGTGCACGAACGACTTCTTCGCGATCCATTCCCGCAGGCCGCGCTTGAAGAGCGGATCGCTGAAGTCCTTGCTCCACAGAGTGGTGAAGGGCACGCCCGCCTTGCGCAGGCAGCCGTTCAGATTCAACATGCCCACCAGGCCCGGCCACTGGCCGGACCAGTTGGCCACCGTGAGGATAGGCCCGCGATGCGAGAGAAGTCCAGCGAGCACGTGGGCGCTGTACTGCCACACTGCCTCGGCCACAACGATAGGCGCATCGGGATGGATCTGTTCGAAGACCTGCATGCCCATGCGCTGCGAGTGAATGAAGCCGTGCTTCAATGCGGGATCGACCGGGTGGGCGCGGCGCAGCGTGATGCCCTCTTCGAGAAAGGCTGCTGCTAATTGATTCTCCAGGCCGGCCTGCGCGGGCCAGCAGACTTCATTGGCGGACTGGCGCAGATCGCCGCTTGCCACTAGAAGAACTTCGTTCGACGCGACGGGCGCGGGAGTCGTCACTTCAGGAATTGCGTACGTTGCCATTTTTTTGTCCTCGCTGTTTCCAGACTGTTACCCAATTTTATCTCTCACGTCTGCATGTATGCAGACGCCGAATTCCGCCCGAGCGCAACCACGGATTTGTAACGCTCAAACGCCTGCCGCCATTCATCCGCGCGCACTGGCTCATACGTTCGAAGCTCGATGGATTGCTTGAGGGCGGCGCGGCCTTCGGCAAGACTACTCAGGTGGCCGGTGGCCATGGCCTGCGTCATCGCGTTGCCCAGAGCGGCCGCTTCGACCGGACCCGCGATCACCTCGCGTCCACACGCATCGGCAGTCATCTGGCAGAGGAACTGGTTGAGGCAGCCGCCGCCGGCGACACGAATCTTGCGGAGAGCGTGGCCCGTAATGCGCTCCAGCTCATCGAGTGTTTCGCGATACGCAAAACTCAGGCTCTCAAAAACACAGCGCGCAAATTCGCCGGGACACTGCGGCACGGGCTGTTTGCTCTCCGCGCAAGAAAGCGCAATGGCGGCGCACATATTGGCGGGAGACTGAAAAGCGCTGGCCGATGGATCGATGAAGAAGCGGAAGGCGGGCGCGCTGGCGGCTGCCTCTTCGAGTTCCGTCCACGTGAAGCGGTTGCCCGCTGCCTCCCACACGCGCAGACACTCTTGCAGAATCCAGAGTCCGGTCATGTTTTTCATCAGCAGGACTCCGCCGCTGGCCGCGCCCTCATTGGTGAAGCCCGCATGAAAGGCCTCGTCGCTCAGGTTGGGCTCATCCACAGCCACGCCCATCAGGCTCCAGGTTCCGCTGCTCAGAAAGGCGCTGGACTCGTTCATCTCGGGGATGGCCGCCACCGCGCTGGCCGTGTCGTGCGAAGCTACGGCGATGCAGGGAATGCCTCCCGTAAAGCCGCACTCGAACTGAATCTCCGGCAGAAGTTCACCGAGTTTTGTGCCCGGCAACACAATTTCCTGAAAAATGCAGTCGGGCAGTTCGAGCCGCTGAAGAGTTTCCTGCGACCAGCAGCACGCGCGCAGATCAAAAAGCTGCGTGGTCGTGGCCTCGGTGAACTCCGCGCGCTTTTTACCGCAGAGCAAAAATTGAAAGAAATCCGGAATCATCAGCAGCGAGCAAGCGTGAATCAGCCGGCGATCGTGATGAATCGCCATCGAGGCCAGTTGAAAAACGGTGTTGATCTCCATCGTCTGCACGCCGGTGGCGCGGAAGAGATCGCGGCTGCTCATCGCCGAACTCACCGCGGCAGGCACACCATTCGTGCGGGCGTCGCGATAATGATGGGGATTGCCGAGCAGCCGGTCGCGCTCATCGAGCAGGCAGTAGTCGACGCCCCAGGCATCAATGCCGATTCCGGCGGGAAGCTCGTCGTGAAGCGCATTCCATTTCCTGAGGCCGTTCTGGATTTCGGTCCAAATGCGCAGCGCATCCCAATAGAGATCAGTGCCAACGCGCACGCCGGCATTGGGGAAACGGTGCGCCTCGTCGAGCGAGAAGCGATCTCCATCCCAGCGGCAATCCATCACCCGGCCGCTCGATGCGCCCAGGTCTACGGCCATGAAGCTCACACTCGCACTCATACGGCTCTTCCAGAATTCCGCGAAACTGCCCGCTTCATTCTACAGCGCGGCGCTACTTGAAAAGCAAGGCCGTGATCGCACCGCCATGATCGCGCAGATTGTTTTCGCCGCGCGGCAGCTTGAGGGGCGAAGCGCTTCCCAGATCGCGCTCATAGATTTCGCCATAGTTTCCCGTGGCTGCAATCACGCGTGCCACCCAGTCGTCATCTAGGCCAAGCGCGGGACCTATCTCGCGCGAGCCGCCAAACAAAAAGCGCAGCACAGGATCGCTGTCAGCGCGCCCGCGCATAGCCTTCACGTTGGCCTGTGTCACGCCGCTCTCTTCAGCTTGAATGAGCGCCTCCATTACCCAATTCACCAGCGTCTCCCACTGCGCATCATCCTCGCGCACCGCCGCCGCCAGCGGATCCTTCGAAATGCACTCCGGCAGCAACCGCATCTGCATTCTGCGCCGCGTCAATTCCGCGCGCGTCCCGGCCAGGCGCGTTCGGTCGCCGACCAGCGCGCCGCAGTTGCCGGTCGAGTAGGCCGCCTGCATCTCGCCTTCTTCCTGAAAGGGAAAGGGTACAAACTCCAGATGCTCGCGCGCAAACCAGGCGCGCACGCTCTCTTCCACCGTGGTCTCAGCAAGCAAACAAATCTTCTTTCCGCTCAACTGCCGCGCACGCTCCACCGGACTTCGATCCGGAACAAGAAATCCAACGCCATCCCAGAGTACCGGCTGCGTGAATCTCAGATGCGTCCCGACAGTATGAGTGAAGTCATCGGAGAGTGTGGCCACCATCTCCACTACGCCCGCGCTGAGTCCGTTCATCGCTGTGCGGTCGTCCGGATAATGCGTCACGCGCACCAGCGCATCTTTTCCCAGCACAGCCACGGCTACCGCACGGCAGAGATCCGCGTCGAAGGCCTCGCGATTGCCGTGATCGTCCGAGGTCGAATACTCCGCTTGCTCCTGATCGATGCCGCAGCGCAGCACACCCGCCGCGCGCACGCGAGCCAATGTTGGTGAATTGCTTTCCGCGCACGCAATGGAGCAGGCTAAGATCGCCAATGTTGGGAAAGCTGCCCTGACTCGCATTATGGTGTCCATCCGCCCGCCGTGGGCACACCCGGCGTAGTGTCGGGCCGCGGATTGAAGTCCGCCGGCAGGGGATTGGGAAGCGCCCAATCGGTCGGCGTGATCTCCAATTGCTTGCAACCCGCGCCATTCGCGTGAGGAAAATGCGCGATCTCCGCCGCGGGAATTGTCGCATACTCCGCGCTCAGCGGCGCGCGCTTGCCCATCAGCCGCAGCGCATCGAAGGCCGAGCTCATGTCGCCCACGCCCTCCACCTTGTCGTCCGACGGGCCAAGGTTCGGCTGGCCGAATTTATCCGCGCCAATCTGCCGCGCGCGCATCTCGTCCGGCAGGTCGGCCAGCGGAATCAGATTAAACAGATCGTCCACAAATTTGATTATCGAGCTGTGCTCCGAGGGCACGTGCGAGACGCCATGCGCCACCGCGTAGGGCGAAATCACAATTGCCGGAATGCGCGGCCCCTGCTCCAGAGGCAGCCCATTCGCGTCATGGGAGCGCACGCGCGGCTGCGCATGATCGTAGAGCCCGTCCGACTCGTCGTAGGTAATGATGATCGCGCTCTCGCTCCAATACGGACTGGCCGCGATGGCGTTGATCTCCTCGGCCAGCAGCCCTTCGCTGATCTGCGTGTCCGAGTAGCCGGGATGATCGTCGTTGCCGCTGAACACCTCCGTCAGCTTTGGGTTGGGGTCCTGCGGCTTCCATCCGCGAATATTGCCATAGCCGCCACGCACATAGAAGACGCCGGACTCAGGCAACTGCTTCTTCGCAATCGCGTCGAAGAACTCGCTCAACCCATGCAGGTGCGTGCTGGTCTGCGGGTTGTTGGCCACATAGCCGAAGTACTGCGGCGCGTTGTGATGCGCAATGTAGCCCTCGTGCGAAGCCTTCCACGAGGCATCGTTGATCTCATGGTTGTAGCCTTGCTGATACCATGCCCAGTCCACGGCTTTTACCCCGCGGCCCGCAATCTTCTCAATGTCCTGCTGCACATCGGGCAGATCGAAGTCGGGATCGTAATCGGCCGCCGTGATTTGCTCGATGTCGCTGCCCATGAAGGAGAGCGGCAGGCTGGCGAAGGTCAGATTCTTCGAAATGTTTTTTGAAGGCGGCACAGCTTGCGGCTGATTGAGCTTGTCTGCCGTGTCCAGCGCCGATCCCCAATATGGAGCAGGGTCGGCAATCATCGGCACCACCGCGTCCTTACCTTGACCGCCTGTCGCCGCTTGATCCGGATGCAGCATCCATTGCGTCTCGCCGCCCTGCCCGCTGATCATCGCAATCGCATTGGGCGTCGATGGGCCGATGATGGTGTCCATGAAGTGGTCGAAGAGCGTGAAGCGGTCCGCGTAGCGCCAGAGAAACGGCGCCGTGTCGCAGTCCACATGAGCCATCACCAGCTCGCCGAACTGCTTGCGTTCGAGGGTCGGCGCCTTCGATGGCATTCCGTCCTTCATCGTCACGCCCTCTTCGGTCAGCGCGTACTCCGAGTTTTGCGCCACGCCGTTCGAGTCCAGCGCAATCTTGCGCGCAATGGCCGTATGCGAGTGATTCACCGAGGCGATGTCCGCCGGATAGAGCGGCACGGTCTTGCCCTTTGCATCGATGATTGTTGCCGGAATCCGGAAGGGTGAAATCACTCCCAGGCTTCCGTCGGTGTTCACGATCAGTTGCGTGAATCCCGGCACCTGGCGATATTGGTAGGGGCCATCCGGTCCCGCATAGATTCCATCCGCGCCGGGATAGCTGCCAAAATAAAAATCAAAAGAACGGTTCTCCTGGAAGAGCACAAAGACGTACTTGATCTTGTCACGGATCAGCCGCAGTTTTTCAGCCTGCGTAATCGCCGGCTCCGCGGCCGGGTCGATGATTTGCGCGCTCACCAGTGCGCTCGACTTCGGCGCGATGGTTACATCCGGCAATGGAGCCTGCTGTTGCGCCGCGCAGATTTCAATCGTGCCAAGCGCGATCAGCGCCGCAATGGTTCGTTTGCAATTCATCTTCCGCATGTCAATAAACTATTCCGTTCCGTGTTGCAATGGCAATATTAACTCTAGCAACCGGCGGCGGAATTTGAAGAATTCTCGGTGAAATTATTCATTGCCAAAGCTGCGGATTACACGGCTGCGAAACTGCTTTTCATCTCCGGAAGAAACTGCCGGGATTATACTTGCATCGAGCATGGGTAAATAGAGAAGAGGGACGCTATGAAAGTGTTGATCTTTGGCGCGACGGGTATGGTGGGGCAAGGGGTTCTGCGCGAGTGCCTGCGCGCCCCGGATGTGGAACTGGTGGCAACAGTCGGCCGCGGAGCAACCGGGATGCGTGACCCGAAGCTGAGCGAGATTCTCTGCGCTGACATCGGCGATCTTGCGGCGGTTAAGACCGATTTTGTTGGCTTCGATGCATGCTTCTTTTCGCTCGGCGTGTCGGCCGCCGGCATGAAGGAGGCCGACTACGAGCGCATCACCTATGGACTCACGCTGGCCGCCGCCCAGACGCTCAGCCGGCTCAATCCGGGGATGACCTTCATCTACGTCTCCGGCGCGGGAACCGACAGCACGGAGCGGGGACGCGTGATGTGGGCGCGCGTCAAGGGCCGGACGGAGAATGCCCTGCTTCAACTGCCGCTCAAGGCGTTCATGTTTCGTCCCGGCCTGATTGAGCCGCTGGATGGGATTCAATCGAAGACGCCCGCCTATCGAGTGATGTACAAACTCATGAAGCCTCTGCTGCCGCTGCTGCATTGGGCACTGCCGAATCAGGTTCTATCGACGCGTGAGATCGGCCAGGCCATGCTGGCTGTGGCGCGGCGGGGCTATGAGAAGCGGATCCTGGAGACAAAAGATATTCGGGCGGTACTTGCGTAATAGGCGCGAAGCGTGGCGGCGATCGCGGAAAGATTCTTCTGCGATCGCCGCTCGTGATTACTTAACGAGTTCCGCAACGACTTCGATTTCCCGCTTGCGCGTGCCGCCGGGAAGATCAAGCGATCCCAGCACCAGCGGCTTGCCAAGCGCCAGGGTCGAGAATCCTTCCAGCACGGTTTGGCGGATCTCCGGATCTTGCGCACCCACGCCGGATTTCTCTTCCGCAAGGCTCGATTGCTCGATCTTGCTCCGTAATCTCAAGCCCTCCGGGCTACCTTCTGCGGTTGCTGTGATGGTCAGCCTGACATCCTGATATTGCATTTGGGCGCCGGCAGGTTCTGCGACTTGTTTCGAGCTTTTGGCGTCGTTTGTTCCAACGAAAACCGGCACACGGCTTCCCTGCTTGAGCAACACCATCTGATCAGTGACCGCGATGAGGGCGAAATTCTGCGTTCCGGTACGCTTGCCGCCGTCAGTCTCGGTGATGGTGTAAGTCAGGCGGTAGATTTTCTTGGGCAAGTCCAGTTCCGCAATCATCTTCTTTGCTAGCTGAATGTCTTCGGCAGTGCCGTGCATGGTAATGGCGTTCTGCGTTGGCATTGCATACAGCCTGGCTTGGGGAAGCATGTTGCGCAGAGCGGTCGAAATATCCGTAAGATCGTTCTGCTGAGTTACGTTGGCGAGGTAAAAGATCTGATAGGATTCCGGGGCGGATTTCGTTTCGCCGCTGATTTTTGCCTCGGTACAGGGCTTCGTTTCGGCCGCCTTGCTGACGGCGGGCTGCGTTTGAGCGCCCGCGCGGGGCGCAAAGAGCGCCAAGGCAAGCATCAGACCACCAAGCATCGGGACGGAGTTTATCCTCCGTCTTCCAGTTGCGTCACTATTCAATTTCATCTCTCCTCTCTCAAAGTTCATGTTCTGCATCTCGCCGTATCGCATTCCTGGACCGCACGGCGCATTCTAATGAGACAGACGCATAGGCACCGCCTCCGCTCGACAATTCATACAAGAAATATTCAACTTAGAGCGGTCCAGCGTTTCCGCCAGCACCCGGCTAACCTGTTAGAGTGAAATTTCACGGGGGAGAGCGCGATGGCGGCTGGAATACAGCTTCCCGGCAACGGCGAGACAATTGATTTGCAGCAGCAGGTGGCGCGGTTGCAGGCGCTGCTGGAGGCTTCGCGGCAGGTGCATTCGACTATCCGTGAAGAAGAGGTGCTGGAGCAGGTGCTGCGCATCGTAGTGCGCGAGCTGGAGATGGCCGGCGCGGCCTTTCCCGCGGCTGGGTTGAGTTATGGCGATTTTCCGGAAGCCAGCGGAGAGGAAGAAGAGCATACCTCAGGGGCTGAAGCCCACACCGATTCTGCCAGCTTCATGTCCGGGCTAAAGCCCGGACCTACCACCCGGCAGGGTATTTCCCTGCTGGCTTATCCGCTGGAAGACCGCGCCGGTCAGCTCATGGCGGAGCTGGTGGTGGCTTCTCCGTGCGGGCGCGCGCTGACGATCTACGAGACCGACTTCATCGAGGGGCTGGCGTTGCAGGCCGCCGTGGCGCTGGAAAACGCCCGCAACCACAAGCGCAACGTCGAGTTTGCCCGCGTGCAGCAGGATATGGACGCGGCCCGCGCCATTCAGCGCTCGCTTCTGCCGCACAAACTTCCCGCGATCGCCGGCTACTCGCTGGCCTTCCGTTCCGATACCTGCTACGAGGTTGGCGGCGACTACCTGGACATTGTTGCTCAGCCGGACGGCAGCCTGCTGATGGCGGTAGCCGATGTGGCCGGCAAGGGGATGGCTTCGGCGATCATGTCCACCAGCTTCCGCTCGGCCTTCCGCGCGATGGCCGCAGACGGCCCGCCCCTGGACGAGTTGGCCGCGCGCATGAATCAGCTCCACTGGGCCGAGGGCGAAGAGGCGCGCCGCCGCTACGTAACGGCCATCTTCCTCAGGCTGCATGCGGAGGCGGGCGAGATCGAGGTGGTCAACGCCGGCCACAATCCTGGATTTCTGGCGCAGCCCGGCGAGGCGCCGCGCCTCTTTGAGGCCGCGGGCACGCCGCTGGGGTTGCTGCCGGGGATGCGCTACGCGAGCGAGCGCTGCGATTTTTTGCCGGGAACGCGCCTGCTGTTTTATACCGACGGACTGACGGAGGTCTTCAAGGGGGATGAGGAGTTTGGTCCCGAACGCCTGCTGGATGAATTTTTAAGGTGCCAGGCGGCTAAGGCCGATGGTATTCTCGATGCATTATGGGCGGCCATCGAGGAGTTCTCAGCAGGCGGGCCGCAGGGAGACGACATGACCGCACTGGTGCTGTGCCGCGAAGCGGGCGTGATGGAGATGCCGGCATGAGCGAAGTCGATACCATCACCATATCCAAGCCCACTACTGTTGAAGTCCGGCTGCCTTCGCGCATGGGCTTTGAGAAGGTGGCCATGAGTACCGCGGCGGCGGTGGCCAAGCTGATGTGCTTCCGCGAGGACCGCATCGAAGACCTGAAGACGGCCGTCGCCGAGGCCTGCATCAACGCCATTGAGCATGGCAACCGGCTGAACGAAAAGCTCAGCGTGGGCGTAGTGCTCTCGGTCAATGCCAACTCGCTGGAGGTCAAGGTCATCGACGACGGCAAGGGCATGAACCGGAAGCCGGGCCTTGTCAGCAAGCCCGACATCGACCGCAAGATGCACGGCGACGAAGGCCCGCGCGGCATGGGAATGTTTCTCATCCAGGCGCTGGTGGACGAAGCCGAGTGGGTCGTCGGCGCCGACGGCAACAGCAGTTATGTCCGGCTGGTCATCCGGCTGGATAAGGACGCGGAATAACCCAAAAGAATATGGAGACGATGGATCGTGCAGAGCGAAACCAAAGCGCGCGTTGAACAGCTTACTTCCCCGGCCGGGCATGCGGTCGCCGTCCTGCGCTTCGAGGGCGACATCGCCAGCACCTCGAAGGATGCGGTTCTGGGCACCTACCAGGCGCTGCCCAAGGAGACCTCCAGGCTGGTTCTGCTGGACTTCAGCAAGGTGGATTACATCAATTCAAGCGGCATCGCGCTGGTGATCCAGATGATGATCGAGGCCTCGAACTGCGACCAGAAGGTCTACGCCTTCGGCCTCTCGGCGCACTTCACCAAAGTCTTTACGATGGTGGGCATCACCAAGTACGCCGGCCTCTTCCCCACCCAGGTCGACGCGCTGGCGGCGCTGTAATCGGGCGTAATTGTGTACACCTCCGCGCGAAAAAGCTCTGCATCGAAGCAGAGCCTTTTGGGCATAACTTTGGCCAGCCGCGGAGTGGAATTCATTGTTTCCCATCTGTGCGACAACATTTGTCGCACAGATGGGGCCCCCGGGTATTGCGGATTACTCGAAAGGTGAGGGTTCTGCGGTGATCCAGCGCTTACGCTTTCTTGTCCTGCTTCTTCTCTGCACCGGCTCTTTCGTTTGGACACAAGCCCAGACTGCGCCGATGCCGCCCGGCAACACCACCAGCATCACCATCGGCCAATCCGCCGCGCGGCTCTACGGGCCGTGGAAGTTCACTGTGGGCGACTCGCCGCTTGACCCGGCAACCCATCAGCCGCTATGGGCCGAGCCGGGCTTCGACGACTCCAAATGGGAAGACGTAGACCTGACGCCCAAGGAAGGCGCGACCGACCCGACGATCGGAGTCTCAGGATACACGCCGGGCTGGACGGCCAAAGGCCATCCCGGCTACTGGGGCTATGCCTGGTACCGCATTCATATCCGCGTCGAAGACCGTCCCGGCCAGCGCCTGGCCCTCACCGGTCCCTCTGACGTGGACGACGCCTACGAACTCTTTGCCAACGGAACCCGGCTGGGCAGCTTCGGCGATTTTTCAAGCAGCCATCCAGTCGTCTACTATGCGCAGCCCATGATGTTTTCGCTGCCGCCGGGGATTATCAACAGGCCGGAGAAATCGAAGGAAGGCTTGGCGATGCAAGCACCGGCCACCGTGGTGCTGGCCTTCCGCTTCTGGATGGAACCTACCTCTCTGACGCAAGCACCCGACGTCGGCGGCATCCACACCGCTCCTCTTTTGGGTGACGCGGGAACGGTGGCCGGCAGCTATCAATCCCAATGGCTGGAGCTGATCCGCGCCTACGCCACCGCCCCCATCGAGCTGGCCGTCTTTCTACTGCTCGCCCTGGTCGCCTTCAGCCTGGCCTTCTTTGACCGCTCCGACCGCGTCTACCTATGGATAGGCGCGGTCTATGTGGCGGCGGTGGCGGGTTCCTGCTTGACGATTGTCGGGGTATGGTTTCAATTGATCGGCGGAATATCCGACAACCTAATCACCGACGCCTTCCTGAATCCCCTGAGCCGCGCAGGATGGGTGATGGTGTGGTGGGTTTGGTTTGGGCTGCGCCGCCCGGCCTGGCTGCCCCGCGCTACGATAGCACTGGCTGTGCTGCTGGCTGTCTCCAATGCCTTGGGCGAGGACTACTTCTTCACTGTCGTACCCCATCCGGTCAGCGCCGCTTTTCACATCGTCTCCCTGGTAGTCCGGCTGGCGTTTGTGGCGATTATGTTGTGGATTGTCTATCAGGGAATCCGGCTGCGCGGAGTGGAAGGCTGGATAGTTCTGCCCGCCATCATTCTCTCCGGCATCTCGCGGTTCACTACCGAGCTTGCGGTGCTGCACATCCAGATGATGTGGTTTCCGTTTGGGGCGCAGGTTAACCTAGGGGACATCGCCGGCCTTCTACTGGTTGCGGCCCTGGTGCTGCTGCTCTTGCGCAGGCTGGTCATCTCGCTTCGAAATCAGCGGCGCATGGCGCTGGACGTGAAGCAGGCCCAGGAGGTGCAGCAAGTGATTCTGCCTCCGGCGCGGATGACGCTGCCGGGGCTAGAAATAGAGAGCGAATACCGCCCCGCGCTCGAAGTCGGCGGCGATTTCTTCCAGATCATTCCTCATCCGACAGACGGCAGCCTGCTGATCGTCGCCGGCGACGTGGCTGGCAAAGGCTTGCGGTCCGGCATGCTGGTGGCGCTGCTGGTGGGGGCCATTCGCACTGCTGTAGAGACTAGCGCCGATCCGGAATACCTATTGGGGACTCTGAATCGAAGGCTGTTGGGACGCGGCGACGCTCAGGCCACCTGTCTGGCTTTGCGGATTAATGCCGACGGAGCAGTTACGCTTGCCAACGCTGGCCATCTGCCGCCTTACCTGAACGGCGAGCCGCTGGCGATGGAAGGCGCGCTGCCGCTGGGAATGCTGCCGGGGGCAGTCTTCTCCGTGATGAACTTCAAGCTGGCCGAGGGCGACCGGCTGCTGCTGCTCTCCGACGGCATCGCCGAGGCCAGGGATGCCGACGGCCAGCTCTTCGGCTTCGAGCGCGTTCACGAACTGCTGCAATCGCAGCCCTCCGCAGCCGAATTAGCCAGCGCGGCGCAGCGCTTCGGTCAGCAAGACGACATCAGCGTGATCTCGGTAACCAGGACTATGGCACGAGGTTGATTTCAGCGCCCGCCCGGCTCGCGTATCATGGCCGGTATGGACCTTCAAGCGATTCAAGCCGCCATCCGCGAGGCCGGCTTTGACGGCTGGCTCTTCTACGACCACCATCACCGCGACCCCATCGCCCAGCGTATTCTGGGCCTGGACGAAAAGGCGCACATCACCCGCCGCTGGTACTACTTTGTGCCCGCCACAGGCGAACCGCGCAAGCTGGTCCATCGCATTGAGCAGGGGCGGCTGGACGTGCTGCCCGGCGCCAAGGGACTCTACTCCAGTTGGCAGGAGCTGGCCGCCGGCCTGGAGGCGATGCTGGCCGGCGCACACACGCTGGCCATGCAATACTCGCCCAACAACGCCATCATGTACGTCTCCATGGTGGACGCCGGCACGATCGAGTTTCTGCGCGGTCTGGACAAGGTAATTGTAAGCTCTGCTGACCTTGTCAGCGTTTTTGAGGCGGTTTTATCCGAAGAGCAGATCGCCAGCCACACCGTCGCGCAGCGAGCCATCGACGCAATTCTGGACGAGAGCTGGCGAGTGATTGGCCGCCGGGTGCGCTCCGGCGCGGGCGCATACACCGAGTTCGACCACATGCAGTGGCTGAGCTCGGCCATGCGCAACGAAGGCCTGGTGTGGGACGACGGCCCCAACGTCAGCGTCAATGCCAACTGCTCCGACTCGCATTATGAGCCGACCGCCGATCATTCCTCGCCCATCGCTACGGGCGATTTTCTTCTCATCGACATCTGGGCCAAAGCGGAGAAGCCTGGCAGCATCTACTACGACATTACCTGGACCGGCGTGGTGGGACGCGAACCAACGACCACCGAGCAGCACGTCTTCGAGACGGTCGTCAAGGCGCGCGACGCGACCATCCATGCCGTCGAGAGCGCCTTTGCCGAGGGACGCGCGATCCGCGGCTTCGAGGCCGATGACGCGGCCCGCGCGGTCATCCGCGAGGCCGGCTTCGGCGAGTTCTTCACCCATCGCACCGGCCACAACATCGGCCCCGATATCCACGGCTCCGGCGCGAATCTGGATAATCTGGAGACCCACGACGTGCGTTTGCTGCTGCCCAACACCTGCTTCTCCGTCGAGCCGGGGATTTACCTGCCGGAGTTCGGCGTGCGCAGCGAGATCGATATGCTGACCGCACCCGGCAAGGCCTGGGTCACGGGGCGGGTGCAGCGGGAACTGGTACGGATATAGGGACTAGGGTCTAGGGATTAGCCCGATGCGGTATAGTCAAAAAAGCATGGCTACTGAAGAGAACAAGAACGCCGCGGCAGGCTCCGGTTCGCAATCCGGCGCGAAGGCCGCTTCGCAACCGGCAGCGCAACAGGGTTTTGTCTACCTGCCTCTGATCGCCGGCTGGCTGGTGCCGGGAGCGGGGCATTTTCTGCTGGGCAAATGGGTTCGCGGGTCGCTGCTGGCGGCGTCGGTCCTGGGCATGTTCGTGTCCGGACTGGCAATGCAGGGCAAGCTGTATACCAGCGTGCATGACATCCTGGACATCCTCTGCCTGGCCGGCGACCTGGGCAACGGGCTGCTGTACCTCATCGGCCGGGTTGCGGGCTGGGGCGCGGAATTTGTGCAGACGACGGTCGGCGACTGGGGCGCGCGCTTCATTGTAGTGGCCGGGCTGCTCAACGTGATAACCGCCGTGGACGCGCACAATCTGCGCACCGGGAGGAAGTCATGACCTACTTTCCGGCGGTGCTGCTCTTCGCTCTCTTCGCCTCAACGGTCTTCGGCATCACCCAGCGTGAGACGCCGCGAAGCATGATCCGCTATGGAATTTATTGCTTTGTGCTCTTCGTCGGCTCGGCGATTGCGCTCAGCTGGCTGATGTTTTTTATCGCGCGATAACTGGTGCAATGTGTCCCGCGAAACCCTCTTTCGCATCCTCGCGGTTTTGTTTGCCGGCGCGGCGATCTACCATGCTGCCGCGTTCCTGGATCCTGCGTTCATCGCTGGGGGATCGCACTGGCGCCATGCTGTCTTCACTGCAATCGATCTCCTCTGCGCGTGGTATCTTCTCCGGCGGCCGCGCTGGTTTGTGGCGGCATTTACCGCGCTCACTCTGCAAACTCTATACAGTCATGGCCATCATGCGTGGATGCTGTGGCACGCGCAGCGGCGGCTGGATTGGCTTTCCTTCGCGGTCCTGGCCGTTGTGCCTTTTACGCTTGCATTGCTGATTGCGGATAGCATCGAGAAACAATGCGTTGACCCCGCGTCCGCCAAAGGAGTATCAAGATAGAGAAGGAGTCCGCACGGAGGAACCCTATGAACAAGCAATGGCACGCGGAGAACACGATGCCGCGCAAAGCAACGCTGGAGCAGCGCATCCAATGGCACAAGGAACATCAAATCCATTGCGCCTGCCGGGAAGTTCCTAAGAATTTGCAGCCTTCCATCAAGCCGCCAAAATAATGCGTGGATCGAGTCGCGCCGATTCGCCGCTTTCCTAATTGCTTTCAGGCAATACGATTCCGCAGCCAGACGGTGGCGTCGAAGCTGTGCGCGCAGCCGTAGCCCTCGGCGCGGTAGAGGTCGATGGCATCGGTGTTGGCTTCAGTGACGGTGAGCGAGATCTCGCTGACGCCCTGGCGCAGGAAGCAGGACGCGGCCAGGTTGATCAGGTTACGGGCCAGGCCGCGGCGGCGATACTCGGGAAGGACGCATAGCTGGGTGATGTGGCCGCTCTCGGGGCTGACGCGCGAACCCAGCACCAGCGCCACCATCTCCCGGCTGATGCGATCGATCACCACATGCGAAACCGGCTGGCTGAAGACGCCGCAGCCGGAGAAACGGACGATGTTGTTGAGAAAGCGCATCGAGCCGTGCACCGAGCGGTACTGGTCGTTGATCACGCTGTCGGGATGCCCGCGGTAGGCCGCGAAGATCAATTGCGCGGCGGCGGGCAGGTCCTCTTCGCGCCAGGGACGCAGTTCCAGCCTGACAGGCAGATGCACGCGGGGCGCGGCGAAGTAGCCATCGAGAGTGCGCATCATCAAAAGCCGCCGGTAGCTCTGGAAGCCCGCATCGAGAAAGACGCCGGTGTGCGAGCCGGAGGGGTGCAGCAACAGTTGCGATTCGATGCGATCCACCTGCGGAGAGTTCATTAGCAGTTCAAGGAGGTGGCGTAGCAGCGTCTCCTCGACTTCATACGCCGATCCTCCATCGGCGTGCGGGGCGGGCAGCGCGAAGACGTCGCCGATGACCGCCTTGGTCTCCTCGTAGATGCAGAAGACAAAGCCGGTGACCTGACCTGCCTCCAGGGCCGCGTAGCCGGGCAGCGTATGGCTGTCGAGGTACTGCATCAGCAGCCGGGCCGAGACGTTGTAGTCCCAGTGCAGGCGCCGCTTCCACAGCTCGCTCTCCGCCTCCAGCACGGGGCGCAATACCGGCGCCGCAAAATGCCGCAGATCGAGAATCTCAAGGTGAGCGCCCGATGCCATGCTTCTCCTGTCAGTTATGTCCTATGAGGATTTTGCGCCCCGGCGATTGGAGGCAACTGGTTCAGACTATAACAAAACTGGGACAGACGTATCTTGCTGATTATTGCGGTGTGCCGGACCAAGAGAAATCCCGCGCTCCATTTGTACCTTCTTCCTGTTTGGTGGTATTGTGGCGACAGATTGAGTGGCTCTGCTCAACGCCGCTCCAGGTCCATGTTCGCGGCTCGGCGCAAGAGATTTAATCATCATGGCAGGTTGTTGATTCCAAATATTTTGCTTCCTGCTTTATGTTCAGTTTGGAGTTCGAAACTCCGCGGCGCATTCTCCTTTTTTTCGATACTGCCGGCCTACCGCCTTTATACTCTTGATCTTCGGCGAAGTGAGGTACCATGGCTAACTGGAATATCGCCTACAACTGGATGATGGACAACGAGGATACCGCGCGCGCCTGCGCACAGGTTCCCGACGCGCCCCCCGGAGCCTTTGCCATCAGCGGCATCAACAGCGCGGCGTGGCCGGAGGAGTTCGCGGACATTGCGGCGCTTCCCCAGGACCAGCGCGAGCCGCTCGTCCAGCAGTTTTACCAGAACCACTTCTGGAATATGTGGTACGCGCAACTGCTCTCCGACGATCTTTGCAAGCGGGTCTTCGACTTCGCTGTCAATGCCGGCAGCGCGGCGTCAGTGCGCTGCCTGCAGCAGGCCCTGAATACATTGGCCGGTTCGGGCGCGGCGCAACTCGTGGATGACAGCGACTGGGGCCCGATGACGCTGGATGCTGCCAATTCGGCCGATCCCGAGGGGCTGGTGGCGGCCTTCCAGGATGCACGGGGCGCGTATTACCAGGCCATCGTGGCCGCCAAACCCAGTTTGTCGATCTACCTGACCGCCTGGACAGCCCGCGCCCAGAAGTAGACTAGTGCTGAATAAGTTACCATTGAGCGGGTCCAGCTTTTCTCGATATTGGTCTATCTGTTGCGTGATAATGTGAAACTGTGATAATGTGAAAATGTGAAGAACCTAACCGTCACTTTGGATGATGAGATCTATCGCCGTGCGCGGATTCACGCGGCGGAACAAGGCACGTCCGTGTCTGCGCTGGTCAAGCGCCTCTTTATCGAAACCGGTTCCGTGAAGGGAGTTGGTACGGCGGGAGTGCCGGAGTTGGTTACTGAATTGCGAGCGCCGATCAGGGGCAAGCCGCGGACTCCGCCGGAGATCCTACAACGCGAGGGACGGGAAGAACGGAGCGCTGTGCTCCGCGCGGCCAGAGCCGCATTGCTCTCGCGGTTGCAGTCTGAGCCGGTCGTCGAGGTAGGGCGCTGGAGTAGGGATGAGCTCTATGAGGATCGGCAGTGAGGGTCGCGCTGGATACCAACGTGCTGGCCTATGCCGAAGGGGTGAACGGCACGGACCGGAAGCAAGCCACACTCAGCCTTTTCGAGCGCCTGCCGCAGGATGCCATCGTGGTGCCGGTGCTGGCGCTGGGCGAGCTTTATAATGTGCTGGTGCGTAAAGCCGGCCGATCCCCTGATCACGCACAGAGCGCGATCCTGAACTGGCTGGATGCCTTTGCAACAGCTGAAACTTCGGCCAGAGCGCTGGTTGCAGCCATGGACCTGGCCGCGCATCATCGCCTGAGCATCTGGGATGCGGTCATTCTGGCTGTGGCTGCCGAAGCCCGCTGCCGGCTGCTGCTCTCTGAAAATATGCAGGCCGGGTTTACTTGGAATGGCATTACAGTGGCCAATCCTTATGCGTTGCAAGAGAATCCTTTATTGGCTGCGATGCTCCAGGCGTAACCCGGCCTGTGGGCGGTTAAAATGGACTGGGGCCGCATAACTTTTCACGCGCGGCCTGGACAAGGTGCAAATGCTTCTCAGCTTTTTTGCTTCTCCCCTCCATCCAGCACCCACGGCGCAAATCGTCGAACGGGTTCTTTGGACGCTGACCTTTGCCGCGCAACTGGTTTTGCTGGTGGTATTGATGGGCCGCGACCGCGCGCGGCGCTATCCCTGGTTCACCGCCGCCATCGCGCTCGCCGCGCTGCGGCTGATGGCCGAGGTTCTGCTGGCGGGCCGGATGGCGACGCTCCCTCTGCAAGAGACGCTGGTCACGCTGGCCGATCTGACGGCGGTGGTGGGTCTGCTGGTCCTGGTGGAGCTGGCGAGGCGAGCCTTTCCCGGGCTTCAGCGCTCCCTGTGGATCGTGAATGTTGTGGGGCTTCTGGTGGTGGCCGGCGGCGTGCTGGCGGCGTGGGGGCCCTGGCCGGCGTGGAAGCAACTCACGGCAAACCCCTCCGTTTCGGTATTGAATTTCATGCTGCTGGTGGCCGCGCCTAGAGACACTCTGCTGGTGATGCGCGGCATGGACAAGGCAAATTTGCTGATTGCCCTGCTGACGGTGGGACTGGGGCTGCTGGTGGTGCTCTTTGGCCGTCGCTTCAAAGCCGGCTGGCGCAGCCACACGCAGATGATTGTCATCGGACTTTCCACGGTGGCCATTGCCTGGCTGGCCATGCAGGGAACTGTTCAATCGATCGTCAGAACAGCGCATCCGCAGAGCCGGGAGGCTTATGAGCGCATCCTCAGCCTGGTGGGCAATCTGGTGAACGCCGACAAACTGGTCTACCTGTGCGTGCTGCTGTGGTGGATCGCCTGGCTGTGGCGCGACGAGCCGGGAGCAGCCAAGGCGGCGCCGGAGCCGGCTGAATCAGCGCCAAAGGTAGAGCCGCCGCCAACTGCCGAATAAACGCACGGGGATTCGTGATATAAGGTGTTTGTCCGCGCTTTTTTCTGAATTGAACGGGAGCGCGGATGATTTTACTTGAGGTATGTCCGCCATGCTCGACATTCATCTGCCGCATAAGTCCATCCATGGATTCTCCGAGTTCCTGATTCATCTGTTTACGATCACCGTGGGTCTGTTGATCGCGGTGCAGATCGAGAGCTGCGTGGAATGGCGCCACCACCTGCATCTGGCTGAGGAGGCGCGGGTGGCGCTGCGCGCGGAGATCGAAAGCAATCTGAAAGATCTGCGGGGAGTCCAGCCAGGGCTGAAGGTCTGGCGAGATCAGATTGACGCCGATCTTGCCGCAATGAAGCGCATCCAGGAGCATCCGAACGACCCGGCAGCCCAGCACACCAGCATTGCGGTCAACTCCGGCGGCGTCACACTGGACGACACGGCCTGGAGAACGGCGCAATCGACTGGCGCTCTGGCATATATGCCTTACGAGGAAGCCGAGCGTTACACCAATATCTATCAGGCTCAGTCCAATCTACAGGCGATGGAGGACAAACCTATGGAAGACGTCGCCGCCATCCTTGGCATGATAAAAAAATTCAATTTTGACTCCGCATCGAGCAAAATCACCGCGGAGCAGGCTGGCGCGCTGGCGGAAAAATTCGGCCAGATGAGGGTGCATCTGGCGACCGGGGATACGCTTTTGCGCATCGACATTGAGAATAGCGCGGCATTCCTGGAGAACCGCCAGCCCAATAAAGATTTCAGCTTCAATCTGAAATGAGCCGAAGGGGTACGCAAGCCTCTTGATGAATCAGATCCCTGATCTCTAAATGTGGCAGCTTGCCTGGCCGCGCTTGGCGAGGTACTGCTGGTGGTACTCCTCGGCGCGCCAGAAGGTTTGCGCCGGCTCGACCTTGGTCACGATGCGCTTCGGTTTGAAGCGGCCATCGGCCGTAAGCTGCTCGATTTTGGCGCGGGCCTCGGCCTCCTGCTCGGGCGAGTGGAAGAAGATGGCGGATCGATATTGTGTGCCCCAGTCCGGACCCTGGCGGTTGAGCGTGGTTGGGTCGTGGAGGGTAAAGAAGGAGTCGAGAAGCTGCTCGAAGCTGACCCGCTCCGGGTCGAACTCCACCTCGACCACCTCGGCGTGGCCGGTCTGGTCGGTGCAAACGTCCTGGTAGCTGGGCCGCTCCAGCGAACCGCCCTCATAGCCCACGGCCGTCGCCGTCACGCCGGGGATGGCCGCGAAGGCCGCCTCAACGCCCCAAAAACACCCCGCTCCAAAGGTTGCCTTTTCTATGCTCATGTTAATAGAGATGCGCCTCACGTACTTGGGGAAGCAGATTTTGCTCGCCGAGTAAGAACTGTGCGTTATATTCAATTCAAATTCATCCGTTGGTGAGGACGATGGCCTGGCGTTATTTTCATGCACATGGGACGGCTCGTGAGGAGGAACTGGAGGGCTTGCCGCTGGCGGGCTTTGGCCGGCGGGTGCTCGGTTATTGGATCGATCTCCTTCTGATGCTTCCGCTGGTGGTTTTGATTGCCTGGCTATGGGCTCGCTATGGATTTCTTGCTGACTCTCTCCATCGCGAATGGAAGTGGCACGGAAGCACTGTCCGCATCGGCGCCGGCTTCTCCGGCGCTTCCGACTCGAACGAATGGGTGTTCATCGTGGCCGGACTGTTTTGCATCGCCCTGGTCAACTACTTGAGTAACGGCAAGTCCGTGGGCAAGTGGATCGCGCGCACGCGGATTGTCTCGCTAACGCATGAGAAGCTGGGGTTGTGGCAGTGCGTCGAGCGCATCCTGGGTTATGGCGCTTCATTGGCTGAGGGAGGTCTGGGCTTCATTCAGTACTATTGGAGCCCAAATCGGATGTGTGCGCACGACCGGCTGGCGGAGACGATTGTGGTGGACGAGCGGAAGAAGGCCCGGCGGCAGGAAACGGCGGCAAAACCGTCCAGCGATCCCGTCTCATTTGAAGATCCGGGAGAGAGCCAAAACAGCCTCCGCGGCTCTGATCCGGGTCAAGGGGAAGAGCTGTCATCCCAATCTGATACTACGCAACAGGACGCTTCGCTTCCATCTAGTGATCGATTGCCGTAACTTTATCAAAAAAAGCAAATGCCCGAATGCGGAAGTAAATGAATGAGCGCGGAGCAGCCCGCTTTCCGCCCCGTGCGGAAGCGCAAATCTAACCCTTTCATAAGTTGACTGATACGCCATCCGTTGCTAGGGCGGGTTCAGCGCATCCTGAATTGAGCTATATATGGTCCATTGTCCATTAAAGGTCGGGTGCAGGCCGTCGGTGCCCAACGTCGGATACTGGGTGCTCCCCGGAATCACATACCCATCTGCCAGGCTGAGTGCTCTCCAGATCCAAGCGATTCGAAGGTGATGCTTCAACGCGTAGGGGACAAGACCTCCGCCGTCCGCCTGGTTCAAAGCCACCAGCGGGTCGTCCATCTGGGCCAGTACCTCGGTATGCACCTGTCCGAGGATAGTTTGGCAAGGCGACGGGCAGGGATAATCAACAGGTGTCAGCTCAGCCAAAATAGGTTCGATCCCGTTCGCTTCCGCGATGTTGACCATGGCGTCGATGTTCGCCATGATCTCGCTGCGGGACTGCCCTCCGACCATATCGTTTATTCCACAATCAATGATCACAATTCCCGGGTTTTGCGCCACCACATCCGTAACGAACCGCTGCAGTATCATCCCGCAGGTCTGACCCGGAATCCCCTGGTTGATCATGGTCCACGTAGTCATGCGATTCAGCATCAGGTCAGACGGGATTGAATCGCCGATCAAAACGATCGTCTGTCCATTGGGTAGTGGCCATGCCGGCCCTTTGGATACAGGTGCCTGGGGTAGTCCATTCGTGCTCTCCCAGGCCTGATCCAGTGCCCGATTCAGCTCGGCAATCAAGGTGTAATCGGCGTCCTGGTACGTGATTCCATCAATGGCGGAAAGCGTCTCGTTGGGGTCGGCGCCTTGAATCGCATAGCCATCTGCACCGGCCAGTTGTCTCCAGTAGTAAGCGATCGGCACATTGTGGGCCGCCGCGTAAGTCACCAGCCCGTTGCCGTCGGATGCAAACAAGGAGACTTCCGGATCGTCATTCAGGGCAAGGATCGGGTTCAGCAGCGCCGTCGTCTGCGGGCAACTGGATGCACACGCCGAAAGGACGGGAGCGACCTCTGTGAGAACCGGCACGATTCCCGCCGATTGCGCCGTCGTGACCATGGAGTCGATGTCCGACATGATATCCGCGCGGGCTCTCCCTTGAAGCAAATCGTAGATGCCGCACGAGATCACCACAAATTGCGGAGCCGCAGCCAGAACATCCGTCGCAAAGCGCGCCCTTACATCCGCGCAGGTATCGCTTTGCACCCCGGCGAGCGTGACGTTTCTTGTCGTAAATGCCGCTGCGGGCCAGTCGGAAACCGAGTGATCTCCGATCATGGCCACCGGCGCACTTGCTGGAGTTGGCCACAGTTGCGAGTAGTCCGTATCGGAAACGGTCACCGAAGCGGTCGCGGTAATGCCGTTCTCAGTTGCCATAACGGTGACGGTCCCCGGTGCAATGCCAACCGAAAGTCCAACGGAGCTCGGATCTGAAGCAATCCAAAGTATGGTCGGATCGCCGGATGACCATGCTACGGTCGGAGTCACATCCGCAGTGCTCCCGTCAGAGTAGGTTCCAAGCGCGGTCAGTTGCGCACCCTCCGATATGTTCAACGGATCCGTGGGAGCTGTGATCGCAATGCTGGTTAAAGACGCTGTGGCCGATGTCTGGAAGCTGGAATCGGTATAGGTGCTTCCCGTTGCCGTATAGGTCCAGATGCGGGCATAGTAGCTTACCCCCGGCTGGAGATTCGCCTTGGTACTGGTGATGCTGGAAGGGTTTGAACCCGTCGCCGTGGCGAAGTAGAGCGCATTTTGGGCGCCGGGGGCGGTGCCGATCCACAAGGTATAGCTGATGACTCCAGGGATAGGTAACCAGGAGAACTGGATCTGCTGCGGCGATACCGTGGCGCCATTGGCCGGAGCCGTCAAATACGATGTTGCCGTGGTCTGGAACGTGGAAGCGTAGGAGCTGCTTCCCGATGCGGTATAGGTCCAGATGGTGGCGTAGTAGGTGGAGCCGGGCAGCAGGGTCGCTGTGGCGCTGGTGGATGTCGCGCTCGAATAAGAGAAGGCGTCCTGTGCGCCGGCGGTGGTGCCCACCCACAGGCTGTAGCTTATGACTCCAGGGACATGTGCCCAGGAGAACTGGACCTTCGGCGACACTGCTGAGCCATTGGCCGGAGTGATCAGATACGAGGTGGCCGCGGTCTGAAAACTGGACCGGGAGAGGGTGTAGTTGGAACCAATATACGTAAACAGCGTGGTGTAGTAGGTCGTCCCCGGCTGCAGCGTCGCGCCCGTGCCTGTCCCCATGCCCGCCTTGTAGTACAGTGCGTCCTTGGCGTTGGCCGTGGTCCCAACCCACAGCACATAATCCGTCGCGCTCGGAACGCTCGTCCAGCTGAATTGGGTCAAGGGCGACACCGTGCCACCGGCAGCCGGAGTAATCAAGTACGACGTGGCCGTGGTCTGAAAACTGGATCGGGAGACGGTGTAGTTGGAACCAATGAACGTAAACAGTGTGGTGTAGTAGGTCGTCCCCGGCTGCAGCGTCGCGCTCGTGCCTGTCCCCGTGCCCGCGTTGTAGTACAGCGCGTCCTCGGCGTTGGCCGTGGTTCCCACCCACAGCACATACTCCGTCGCGCTCGGAACGCTCGTCCAGCTGAATTGGGTTAACGGCGATACGGTTGCACCGGTGGCCGGAGTGATCAGATACGAGGTGGCCGCGGTCTGAAAACTGGACCGGGAGACGGTGTATTTAGTTCCAACAAACGTAAACAGCGTGGTGTAGTAGGTCGTCCCCGGCTGCAGCGTCGCGCTCGTGCCTGTCCCCGTGCCCGCGTTGTAGTACAGCGCGTCCTCGGCGTTGGCCGTGGTTCCCACCCACAGCACATACTCCGTCGCTCCGGGAATGCTCGTCCAGCTGAATTGGGTCAAGGGCGACACCGTGCCACCGGCAGCCGGAGTAATCAAGTACGAGGTGGCCGCGGTCTGAAACGTGGAGGTCGTGGTGGTATACCCGGCCGGATTCAGTGTAAAGAGAGTTACGTAGTAGGTGGTACTGGGCAGAAGCGTAGCGGTGGTGCTGGTAATTCCGGTTGGGTTGGACGTTTGCCCAGTCGAATAGTAGAGCGCATCCTGAGCGTCCGGCGTGGTGCCGATCCAGAGCGTGTAGTTGATCACCCCCGGCACCGCGGTCCAGTTGAATTGTATATTCTGCGGCGACACCGTGGCGCCATTGGCCGGAGCGGTCAGATAGGCTGTCGGCATGGTCTGGAACGTGGAGCTGGTGCTGGCAGATCCGGCCGTGGTCTGCGCCCACATGGTCGCGTAATAGGTGGCGCCAGGCAGAAGCGTAGCGGTGGTGCTGGTGACTGCGGCCGGGTTGGACGTGTGTGCGGTGGTGTAATAGAAGGCATCTTTGGCGCCGGGAGTGGTGCCGATCCAGAGGGTGTAACTGGTTGCTCCCGGTACCGTGGCCCATAAGAAATAGATATTCTGCGGCTCAACGATGGCTCCGTTGCCCGGAGTGACCAGCAACGGAGTGGCTGAGGTTTCGGGGACAATGTAGATGTTGGGGTTGTTGTAGTTGTACACCTGTTTGTATGTATACATTGTCATTCCAGGCGGAATGGCCGAGAGGATGGACCAGCCGGGAACCAGATACACGCACGTTGCCCATCCCTCCGTGTTGCCGGGAGAGATCACAACGGTCGAGGAGCCATTTTGCACCTCAATTTGGTCGGTCTGATTCACAAAATTGAATTCGTACAGCCCCGCCGCACCAATCGCACTGGGAGAAGCCTGATTCATAAATGGCAAAGGGGAATTCGGAACGTAATTCAACTCTGCCGACCCGGAAATCATGCCGAATGGCTGGGGATTCACGTAGAAGAGCATCGGGTCAATAAAGTAGGATGTCGCATACAGCGTTCCGTTGGAAGTTACAAACAGAGGTTCTATAGAGCTGATCTGGCCGCTGTTCAGGAGGCTGCTGATTTCGTCAGCGCCCTGACCAGTTTGCGTCTGGAGATTAAAGTAGACGATTCCGAAGTACGGATCCGCGACCTGCCATTGCTGATTGAACGGATCCCAGTACTCCGTAACAACGTGAGTGTCCATCCCGTCCGAGGATAATCCGCGCTGACGCGCCAGTATTCCATTTTGCGTAAACAGATTCAACAGCGTAGTGGCGAAATTGCCGCATTTTGCGCCCAGAGCTGGATTGGCTCCGTAGCTGAGCATCTGATTGTTCAAGGGTGTTCCGGGGGTAGGAATATCCGAAGTTCCCTGGGTCATCAGCCGCACCTGGGCAGTGAGGCTCATAACATTCTGATAAAACAAATCGCGGTCAGGCGGCAAAGGCGCCGCAGCTCCTGTTGTAAAGCTGCTTTTGACACAAGTTCCGCTATTTGCGCCCGGATTGTTGGTGCAGAGTTCAACGTAATAGGTAGTTTCGGGCTGCAGGGCGTACACGTACTGGCTTGTCACGGTGGGGACCAAATCAAAACTTAAATAAAAATCGACGTCCCTGTATCCCGTGGGGCTGACAATCAGAAGATAGCGGGTGGCTCCGGCCGCTTGATTCCAGGTAAAGGGCAGGAATTGGCTTACCCCAGTGGCGCCGTTCAGCGGGTAGGTGAGGTGAGCGAGCGGATAGCCCGTGCTGAACGTAGTATCCGTATGGGTCGCAGTTCCATTTGCTGTTGTGACCAGGCGCGCATAATAGGTGGTATTTGGGTTGAGGGTGGCGGAAATGGAGGATGTGGTAATGGTGCCGCTGTCGAAGGCGTTCTCACCGCCGAAACTCGTACCTACCATCAATTTATACGACGTCGCACCCGCAACGGCCGCCCAGCTGAATGCGATTGGCTGGCCCGAGTCCAAGTTCGTTGCTCCGTTTGCCGGAGTGCTGAGCACAGCCGTGGCCGCGGTCTGAAAACTGGACCGGGAGACGGTGTAGTTGGAACCAATGAAGGTAAACAGCGTGGTGTAGTAGGTCGTCCCCGGCTGCAGCGTCGCGCTCGTGCCTGTCCCCATGCCCGCGTTGTAGTACAGCGCATCCTTGGCGTTGGCCGTGGTCCCAACCCACAGCACATACTCCGTCGCTCCGGGAACGCTCGTCCAACTGAACAGGGTTAACGGCGACACCGTGCCACCGGCAGCCGGAGTAATCAGGTACGAGGTGGCCGCGGTCTGAAAACTGGACCGGGAGACAGTGTATTTAGATCCATTATATGTAAACAGCGTGGTGTAGTAAGTCGTCCCCGGCTGCAGCGTCGCGCTCGTGCCTGTTCCCGTGCCCGCGTTGTAGTACAGCGCATCCTTGGCGTTGGCCGTGGTCCCCACCCACAGCACATACTTCGTCGCTCCGGGAACGCTCGTCCAGCTGAATTGGGTTAACGGCGATACGGTTGCACCGGTGGCCGGAGTGATCAGATACGAGGTGGCCGCGGTCTGAAAACTGGACCGG